>SESD01000064.1_pt1 | contig 57571 bp, 52 predicted proteins | sample 3171411 | NCBI WGS metagenome assembly SESD01 (sample SAMN06051880, study PRJNA518727) | freshwater metagenome | biome: subpolar coniferous forest; feature: holomictic lake; material: water; isolation source: holomictic Lake 442, 16.5 m depth | place: Canada: near Kenora, Ontario | collected...
CAGGAAAACCGCAGTCGTCGGGCGAATGACCGCTGCCGAGTTCCAGGGGCCGCCAAATGCCCAAATTGGACCGGCGGTGGCAATGACCGGTCTTGAGAACTAATCATAAACGCTTGGATCGCGACGACTGGCGGGTTACGCTGCTCAAGAGTCAGCCAAACCGAAAGTTGATGCCTGCTCCTCGACCGTCCGCTGTCTATTTCCCAACTCGAAAATGAATGTCGGCTCTGACTTTTCGTGGCTGGCTGCAATGGGCACAAAGCTCGTGCCCACCGGTGACCGCAGTTCGGGAACCTGATTTTTATGTCGACTTTGTGGTCACTCAATCGTGACTGCAAATTTGAAGACTGGACCATCAACGGACAGCCGCCTCAATTCTCCATTGCCGACATTGGGGCTGCCCGATTTCCAGTTAGCTGTCGTTCGCCGGCAATTCTTCATGTTGCACAGCAATCTTGATGTACACTTACTTATACACCTATGGCGAAACCTATCGATTGGCGAGGAAGCTCCCTCAAGGACCTCCAAGCGTTCCCCGATGACGCAAAGCACAGAGCTGGGTATCAACTGCGCAAGATCCAGCAGGGGGATCAGCCTGATGAATTCAAACCGATGCCTGAAATCGGGACTGGCGTGAACGAAGTCATTGTGGATACAACCGATGGATGGTTTCGAGTGATGTATGTCGCGAAGTTCGAAGAGGCTTTGTAAGTCTTGCATTCTTTTCAGAAGAAGACCAACAAGACATCGCAGGGTGACAAAGATATTGCCAAGCGCCGCTATGGCGCGGTGTTGATCGAAAGGAAAGCTAAATGAAAACCACGCACGCTCAGAGTGATCTGAAGAGTGGTCACATCACACCCGCCGACGGTAACGTGTTTGCCGATTTGGGGTTTTCACCGAAACAAGCAAAAGCAATGTTGAAGCAAGCCGATGCACGTATTGCCAAGTCGCAGAAATTGAAAAGGGACGCGGCCATTGCGATTGCCCAATGGATGCAATCCGAAAAACTCACCCAAGTCGCCGCGTCCGAGATTCTCGATGTCTCACGCCCGCGTGTCTCAGATCTGGTCAATGAAAAGCTCAGCCGCTTTTCATTGGATACGCTCGTCACGATGCTCTTGCGCACGGGGAAAACCGTCGAACTCGTCGTTCACTGAAGTCATCAACGGCTGCCCTGTGCGGAGCCAACAATTCCCGGAGCCAGTGGACTCGACTCGACCAGGTCCGGTCACCGGCGTCTGTAATCGATAGGAGTCATTGAGAGCTCAGGTTTTTCAAGAGCGGTCGGTCAACCGAGGAAATCGAATCTTGAATCTGTCCGGCTCTTGGGCAGCGGGAGCCGTCATAGAGCTTTGCAGATTGCTCGCCGTATAACCGACATTCCCCCGGTAACCTGACCGGCAGCAATGGGCGGCGATTTCAATAATCATTGAGCCCGCAGTCGACCGTCACCTGCGCCAGCTAGGCCATCGGCGACTTCGAGACGCAGATGTAACGGGTTGCCGAAGGGTTGTCTGGGCAGGGACTCGAAGTCGCGTTGGCACTCGCCCGTTTGCCGCAGAGCGTGCGCGGCTTTGGTCATGTGACGGAGGGCGTTGCCTTGATTGCCAAAGCGCGGCGGCAGCTACTTTTGGCCGGGTACTAGGGTGGTCGAAGTCACGCTGCCATTGCATCTGAACCGAGAAGCGGCGCGTGATTCGCGTCAAATGGCGTCACAATCTGGCGGCAATCCACTTGAACCGACTCCCTTTGACTGAAGAACCGGCTGCAGCGAGTGCAGAACGAGGGAACAGAGGGCAAAGTGGGCTACTGCCTGGACGTGCTCGACCTGTTTATGGCCAAGCTTGCTGCGAACCGGGAAAAGGACCGTGAATTCAACATGGCCCTGTTGCACTATGGGTAGGTGAAGACCGACGAGGCAATCGACAGGGTGGTTCTGATGCCGGTGAATGACGCCACCAAGCGAGACATGCGCGCGCGTATCAGGCGATGGGTCAGGGCACTCAAAGAACGCGACTACGAATTTCCCGGCTGAATTGTGGCTTCATATTTCGCCAGAATGGGTGCAGCCGGGGCCTCAAAATGGCTGGTATTTTTGGCTCAACTTGTTACACTACCTGTTACACAAGGCTGTGTAACAACCCTCTTGGAACCCGCAGGGATGCTGGGTTTGGCATGTGGCTCGTGGCTCCCCATCAGCCACCCCAAGTAAAGCCCGCAAGGGACAAAAAGCCTGCTACTTAATTGCTAGCAGGCTTTTTTTTCGAGGCCGCTTTCTTGCTTTTCCAGCCGCTATGTCGCCACAAGTACCAACTTTTGGCACCGGGTTGATCAACAGTTCCATAGTCGGATGTCGGCGAAAATGGGGTCAGGCTTTGCCGTCGCCACGCTTCGCAAAAACCGTTCCGGCAGCGCCCGAATCAATCCAATCTCGCCCGATGCACGGCAGCGCGCTTAGAAGCGCCAGCCAATGCCCAACCCAATCAGCAAAGGGTCAACCTTGAAACTGCCAAGCTTGACGCCGCCCGCTGACACGTCGGTACCGAGATAAGCTTTCTTGACGTCGAAGTTCAGGTACATGTTGCCTGACAATGGGATGTCGACACCCACTTGCAACGCGCCGCCAAAGCTGCTGCGACCAATGCTTACGCCAGCCGGCAGGCTGGAGTCCGTAAACACCGTGTAGTTCAGGCCAGCGCCCACATAAGGCTTGAAGCTGCCCGCGTCAAAGTGGTACTGCAGCAGCAAGGTCGGTGGAAGATGGGTCACGGTTCCGATTTTTGTTCCGCCCGCGGACAGGTCGTGCTGCTGTGGCACCGTCAAAATCAACTCTACGGCCAGGTTCTTGGTATAGAAATAGCTGAAGTCAATTTCGGGAATGGTTTTGTCATTGATACTCAGGTTTAGTGGAGTGGAATCACTGTTGGCACTCTGCAGGCTGACAGCGCGAACGCGAACCATATAGGAACCCGCTTGGGCGAATGCGCTACCGCACACCAAGGTGGCTGCGGCAAGGGCAACGGCGGCGATAATTTTTTTGGTCATGATTGAATACCTTATTTTGAACAGGAAGATTCCCGCGTCCAATTCCACCAAAGATTGCCCGACACCCGCCTGCTCTGGATCAAAGCCGCGTCTTTTTAGGCGCAGATGCGACGCGGTACTGTGCGTTAGATCAAAGCACCCGGAGAAAAAACAATGCTTAAGTTTTAAGCATTTATTCCATCGGTGATGGATGCACCTACCGGGAAGCGGGTCAAGGCCTCAACCGATAAAATCTCCCAATGAACTGGCTCCAAAAACTGCCTGGATTCCAGCAAACGCCTTATGGGTTTGAATGGCGCTTGCTGCGCCTGATGCCGACTGTGTGCGTGGCGGGTACGCTGTTGCCGCTGCTGATGGCCTTGATGGCGCGTTATCTGATCACCGAGGGCAACGTTGCAGAGTTGGCCCGCCGCATTCAACTGTTTGATTTTTTGATGATCGGGTTGCTGATTTTAATCTGGACACTGGTGTTGACGCTGACCATTGGCTGTGTCATTGTTTGGCTCATGAAGGGCCCGGCCTACGTCGCCGATGGCTTCGAAGTCTCCCACAGCGATACGCCTAAACCCTGACAGGGGCAGCCCCGCTTGCCACGGTTGCAGATGGCAAGACTGTTTGCGGTTTTGGTCCAGACCAACCTTGCAGGGTGCTTCCATGCTACTGCACCCACTCGGGCTCTGGCCGCCAGGCCACTGCCCACCCTGGCATTTCGCTGGCTGGCATCGGGCGCGCAATGCCGTAGCCCTGGGCCAGTTCGCAACCCAACTGCAGCAGCTTAGTGCCATGCGCTACGGTCTCCACCCCCTCGGCAATAACCTGGCGCTGAAAGGCTTTGGCGAGACCGATCACACTTTGCAGAATCGCCAGATCATCGGGGTCGTCGAGCATGTCGTGGACAAAGCTCTGGTCGATCTTGAGCGTGTTGGCGCGCAGACGCTTCAAGTAGGTGAGCGACGAATAACCAGTGCCAAAATCGTCCAGCGCAAAGCCAATCCCAAGCTGCGCACAGAATTCAATCAGCTGTGCTACTTGCGTCACATCGTTGAGTGCGCTGGTTTCGAGAATCTCCAGTTCAAGACAGGATGGTGTGATCTGTGGATGGGCGTTCAGAATGAGCCGCAGGCGGTCAATAAAGTCCGGCTGCTGCAACTGTCGCGCTCCAACGTTGACGCTGACAGCAATGTCCAGTCCGTCGGCACGCCATAGTTCGATCTGCGTCAGTGCGGTATTGATCACCCATTCGCCGATCACGACGGCCAGCGCATCGTTTTCGATCACCGGCAAAAACTGGGATGGGGCCAGCAGACCGCGCGTCGGATGTTGCCAGCGGATCAAGGCTTCGGCGCCGATCAGCTTGCCGCTTCGCATATTGACCTTGGGTTGGTAATGCAAGATGAATTCGCGCTTATCCATGGCCACGCGAAGACGCTCCAGGTTTTCGTGGTGGGCCCGGATGCTGCTGTCATGCGCCTCGTCGAAGACGTGAAAGCGGTTCTTGCCAGACTGTTTGGCCTGGTACATGGCCTGGTCTGCCTGACGCAGCAATTGATCGGCGTCGATGGGCTGTGCCTGTGGGTAAAACGTCAGTCCGATGCTGGTTGAAACCTGAACACTGAGATCACCCAACAGCACCGGCTGTGCCACAGCCACCAGCAGCCGATCCAGCAGCCGCACACTGTTGACGTCATCGGCCAGGTCGATCAGAACAGCCACAAACTCGTCACCGCCGATTCGGGCCAGTGTGTCTCCTTCACGCAGTTCATTCTTCATGCGCTCAGCCAGGGCTGTCAGCAACTGGTCCCCGACTTCATGCCCGTGTTGATCGTTGATGGCCTTGAAACCATCGAGGTCGAGGTAAGCCACCGCCAGTCTTTGAGCGCGTCGATGCGCGTTGGCCAAACCCTGGCGCAGGCGATCTGACAGCAACAAGCGGTTGGCCAGGTTGGTCAGGGGATCGAAGTGCGCCATGCGCTCCAGCTCGCCCTGTTGTTCCTTGAGGGAAGTGATGTCCGAAAATAATGCCACATACTGCTGCGGCGTCCCATCCGCACCGTTTACTACAGTGATGGTCAGCATTGCGGCATAGACCTCACCGTTCTTGCGCCTATTCCACACTTCGCCGTACCAGTGCCCCTTGTCGAGCAGGTCGCGCCACATGGCGGCGTAAAACGCCTTGTCATGGCGTCCTGAGCTGAGCATGTGCGGGTTCTTGCCCAAGACGTCTTCACGGCCATAGCCGCTGATGCGGGTGAAGGAATCATTGACATTGACAATCGTGCCTTCAGGGTCCGTGATGATGATGCCCTCACGGGCAAAGGTGAAGACGCTGGCGGCCTGGATGTAACTCTCCGCCTTTTTGCGCTCGGTCACATCGCGCGCGGCAGCGAAAACACCCAGCACTTCACCCGCTTCATCACGATAGACACTGGCGTTGTAGAGCACATCGGTGATCAGGCCCCATCTGTGCCGGATGGCCAGCGGGTAGTCGGTCACGAAGCCCTTGGCAAAGACCTGCTGGTAGCCCTCGCGGGCTTTCTCCGGGTCGGTAAAGTAGCTGGCGAAGTCGGTGCCAACCAGTGCCTCGCGTTCGACCCCGGTGACCTTGACGCTGGCCTCGTTGACGTCGGTGATCTTGCCCTCGGCGCTGATCGTCACCAACGGATCCAGACTGGCTTCGAGCAGACTGCGCGCGTAGTGCGATGCTTGCCTGATTGCCTTTTCGCGCTGTTCCAGCGAATCCATCATGAGATTGATGCTGCCGGAGATTTCCGAAATTTCGTCGACGCCTTCATGTGCGATCCGGTGCGTTATGTTCCCATTGGCCATCTGGGTTGCACCTTCATGGAGCGTCACGAGACGCCTGCGCAGCAGGCTGCCGATTTGCGCGGCATTGAGCACAATGACGAAGCCCAGCAACAGCACGAATCCGCCAGAAATCCAAGTAAAGCGCTGATAAGCCTGCCGCAACTGCCTTCCCATCGAACCTTGCAGCACTTCGATCGCCCGCCGAACATCCGCAGCCTTCAACAGCAACTGGCTGTACAGTCTTTTGTCGAGTTCCGCATAGACATCCCGCTTGTCAGTGGTTGACTTCAATGCCTGGCTGTTGTCAACGACACGGCGGAAAACAAGCGCCGTGTTCTCTATGGCCCGACCGATCCGCTCCAGCTCCTTTTGATCTGCCTGGTCGCGCAACTGAGACTTGGCCAGCACAAGCAGCTGATCAGACTGAACTTTGCTTTCCTCCCAAAGCATCCGGACCCGGTCCTCGCGGTAGAGAAAATACTGATCTCTGAATGAAGTACGTTGGTTAAAGTTGTCGTGGATCGACTTGACAAGAGCAGTGTCGTTCTGTCTCTCAACATAATCGGAGAAGCTCCAAACCAGCACCGGTATCAAAAGAACCAAGGCGGTAACAGTCGCCGCCGCGCTGAGCCAAAGTCGGGTCGCAATGCGCACAATGTGCCTATCGGTCCAGCTTGACGGCCTCGGGCTTGAGCGCCTTGAGACTGCCTTCGTGAATGTAGTCCAGGTAGTTTGGCATGGCGGTCCTGTCGGTCAGCTTGTTCTTCATCGCCCATCGCGTTTCGTCTTCCAGCGTAATCTGCAGGGTAGGTTCCAAGCTTACCCGATAGGTGAACGCGCTCCACACTTCCTGGACCAGTTCCTTGTCAATGTTGATGGCCGCAGCCACGATCTCCTGCGCCTGCTGCGGATGGGTTGCGACAAAATCCTCTGCCTGGATCAGGGCGCGCAAGAGGCGGGTGACGGTTTGCGGGTTTTGCCGGACAAAATCCTGCTTGGCTGCGATGTTGAAGGTTTCGGTAAAGATTTCCTGGTCGTAAAAGAGAACCGCCTGCGACCCAAGCGCGCGTCTGATCTGGGTCAACGGATAGTTCCAGGTCGATACGGCGTCAACTTTCTTGCTCTGCAGGGCGTCCTGCATTTCGCCGGGTGCCAGGGGCACGACTGTGATTTCCTTGCGCGTCAAGCCCTGCGCGGTTAAAAACGAGTCCAGGAAAAAGTCTGACGTCGTCCCCGGCGTGAAGCCGATGCGTTTGCCTTTCAAGTCGGCGGCGCGGGCAATACCGGCGTCGGTTCTTGCCATTACTCCGTTGTTTCTATTGCTGGACTCGATGTTGGCAATGACAAAGATTTTGTCACCCTTGAGCACGCTGAACATGACCGGGGTTTCTGCCACCGTGGCAAAGTCTGCCTTGCCATCCAGCAGCGATTGCAGCGCCGCTTTACCAAAAGAATGAAGGAGCGGCTGGACATCAAGGCCCTGAACTGAAAAATACCCTTTGCTCACTGCAACGTGAACCAGGGTACTTTGCGGCTGGCTGGTGAAGGCCACAGTGACCTTCTGGCGTACTTCAGAGCCGACAGAATCTGTTGCTGGAAGTGGCGCTTTATCGCAACTTGCCAGGGTGAGCGCGCCGCATAGTGCGAGAATAATTCGCCACATACCGGTTCCTTTTCACGAAGGTCAATGGCCCGCATAGTAACCCAACTGTTATTTGAATCGCTGAACTCAGCGCTCCATGTGTGCCAAGCGATGTTTTTCGAATCACACCGTGGGATTGAACCCCGAGTTTGCTGACCGGTTATCGTTGGATTGCAATTGCCTCCAACCCCAAAGCGTGAATTTTCGCCACTGCCGTCTCCGTTTCCGAGCGAGTTCTGAACGGTCCAACCCGCACCCTGGTGCGCAATCCATCTTTGGTATTCAGCTCTTTGGTGACAGCGGGGAAACCCTCCTTAAGCAGTTTGCGGCGTGCGTTGTGTGCGTTCTCGCGCTCCGCAAACAGGCCCACATTGATGTAGAAATGCTTCACGGGTTGCGCGGCTGAAACCTTGAGTGGCGATGCTGTGGCTTGGGTCGCGGTCTTGGCTGAACTGGGTTCAAGCGTGCTTTCTGGGGAGCGCTCGGATAGTGACGTCACGGGTTGCGAAGCCGCCCCGCTTGAAGCTGCAATTGCAGTGCCTTGATCTACCGCTGTCTGCAGCGGCGGTGGCAATGGTGCGGGGTGTGTCGTCGGGCCTGTCGCCGCGACTGCAGTTGCCTCTAGCCGTGCCGCGTTGTTGGCCGGGGTTGCAACCAGGTTATGCATCCATGCGCTTACTTGTTGACCGGTGAGTGGCGAATTGCTTCCTTGCAATGCTGTATAGCCAGCAGCCACAGCGCACAGCAGAGCCACATTGGCCAGCAACAGGCGGATAAAACGGTCACGCGAACTGGCTTTTTGGTTCAGCGTGGCACAGGCTTCGGACAAGCTCTTGCTGGTTGCCAGCGCGTGTGCCATTTTCTTGCGGCTGGTTTTATACAGCAGGGCATTGCCATACAAACCCGGGACCACAAAGTACAGGATCGCCAATGCCGCAGCCAGGCCGATTTCCACCGGTTGGGAAAAATGAAAAAGTAGTCGGTCAATGCCATATGCTGCCAGCAGGGTGGCGTTCACCGCGACAACATAAATCAGTGCGGCTCGCCATAGTCGGCGAAAAATCAGCCAATTCAGCGTGTACTGGCTGGCGGCTCCGTTCCAACTTGAGCCCGACCGTTTGTTTGCATCAAAGCGTGAAAAGATGGGTAGGTAAAAGTCAATGTTGACCGTTCCAATGGCAGCGCGATACAACGCCTCGGTCGTGCTCGCATCGGCACCGTCCAGCGACGTGACTGCCGAGTTGGCAGATGCGGCGGCGGTCGGCATGTGAAATTTCGGAAAACCCAAGGGTGACCCTTAATTCACCATCACCAACTTGCCCATGACGCCTCTCGATCCCATGTGGGCGAAGGCAGCTTTAAGTTCCGCCATCGGCATGGTGCGGTCAATCACCGGTTTGATCTTGCCCGCACCATACATTTTGGCAAGTTCCAGCATCATGGCGGCGTTGGCCTTCGGTTCATGCTTGGCGAAGCTGCCCCAGAATACGCCCACAATAGAAGCACCCTTGAGCAGTGGCAGGTTGATGGGCAATGCCGGTATTTTCCCGGCAGCAAAACCTATGACCAGATATCGTCCACGCCAGGCAATTGAGCGGAAAGCTGGCTCGGTGTAGTCGCCGCCCACCGGGTCATAAATGACATCAGGTCCGTTGCCGTCAGTGAGTGACTTAACGGCCTCGCGCAGATCTTCAGAGTTGTAGTTGATGCTGGCGTCAGCCCCGATTGACTTGCACAGCGCACATTTTTCATCGGTCGAAGCCGCCGCGATGACTCTGGCACCGCAAGCCTTGGCGATTTGTATCGCCGAACTACCGACGCCGCCGGCGGCCCCGAGCACCAGCACGGTTTCACCGGCCTTGAGCTGGGCCCGATCCACCAGAGCATGGTAGGAGGTGGCGTAGATCATGATGAAAGCCGCAGCATCGACAAAGGGAAAACCAGGAGGCAGTGGCAGGCACAGTGCCGCAGGTGCCAATGTATGGGTACCAAAACCGCCAGTGCCGGACAGACAGGCCACGTGCTGACCGACTGTCAGATGGGTCACGCCGTCACCCACCGCTTGAACCACGCCGGCATATTCGGAGCCGGGTACAAAGGGCAGGGCCGGTTTCGTCTGGTACTTGTTTTGCACAATCAGCAGATCAGGAAAGTTAAGGCTGGCCGCCTTGATCTCAATCAGCACCTCACCCGCCTTCGGCTGTGGCGTTGGAATTTCTTTCCAGTTCAGGGCGTCTACGCCGGTGGGGTTTTCGCAAAGCCAGGCATGCATGGGGAAATCTCCGTTGAAGTTGTGTGAATCATATGGCAACCGAATTTGAAAAAAGTCTCGCGCGTGACCGCAGTTGATAGAGAGATCAGACACCTACAATGAAAGCTCACTTTGACTGTATATGAAAATATTAATTTCCAATGACGACGGATACCAGGCGCCGGGCCTGGTGGCTCTGTACGAAGCGTTGAAAGACCTGGCCGAAGTCGAGGTCATTGCGCCGGAACAGAACAATAGCGCCAAATCGAATGCACTGACATTGCATTCCCCGCTTTATGTCAATCGTGCCAGCAACGGTTTTCGCTACATCAATGGCACACCGGCAGACTGCGTGCATATCGCACTGACCGGATTGCTGGGTTACCGGCCTGATCTGGTGGTCTCGGGCATCAACAATGGTGCCAATATGGGTGATGACACGATCTACTCGGGCACGGTAGGCGCGGCCATGGAAGGTTTTTTGTTTGGCATACCGGCGATTGCGTTTTCGCAAGTCGAGAAGAACTGGACGCATCTGGAGTCAGCCGCCCGCAAGGCGCGTGATATGGTTTTGCAGATGGCCAGTCAAAAACTGATTGCCGGTAACCCGTGGCTGCTCAACGTCAATATTCCGAACCGACCCTATGATCAGCTTGGGCACGTGAAGCTGTGTCGACTTGGGCGGCGCCACGCGGCCGAAGCCGTCATCACGCAGGTTAGCCCACGTGGTGACACCATGTACTGGATAGGCGCGGCTGGCGCCAGCAAGGATGACGCCGATGGCACGGACTTTCATGCCACCACGCAAGGTCATATTTCAATGACGCCGCTGAAGGTGGACTTGACGGATCATGACAGCTTGAGCTACTGGGCACAGACCGCTGCCAGGTTGGCGAACCCGGCATGAACGCCGTATGAAAATGCGCCCGTCTTTCCCGGTCGGTCTGGATAAGTTGAATGCAGGCTTTCCCGCACCCGGCAAAGTGCGTTCAGCAGGGGGCGCAATGGATTCAAGTGCGCTGCGCAAAAGCATGGTGCAAAAACTGGGCGGACAAGGTATCACCGACCCCTGGGTGCTGTCGGCCATGGGTTCAATCGAGCGTCATCGGTTCGTCGATACTGCGTTGGCCAATCAAGCCTATGAGGACACAAGTCTTCCCATTGGCCTGGGCCAGACCATTTCCAAGCCCGGTGTTGTGGCTCGAATGGTCGAGCTCCTGCTTCAAGGCGCATCGGGGCGATTGGGGCGGGTGCTGGAAATCGGAACCGGCTGTGGTTATCAGGCCGCCGTTTTGAGTCATCTGGCCACTGAGGTGTACAGCATGGAGCGACTGCGCGGTCTGCATGAGAAAGCACGCGAGAATCTGCGGCACTTGCGCTTGGCCAACTTGCATCTCTTGTTTGGGGACGGCAGACTGGGCTATCTCAAGGGTGCGCCCTACGTGGCCATCATCGCCGCAGCTGGCGGTGAGGCCGTGCCCCAGGCGTGGATCGATCAACTGGCCGTCGGTGGACGACTTGTGGCACCGGTTTCAACCGACGCTGCCGCCAGTGGACAGCAAGCTTTGCTGGTGATTGATAAAACGCCACAGGGTGTGCGCCAGACGATGCTGGAGACGGTTCGTTTTGTCCCCTTAAAATCGGGCGTCGCATAAAGGAATGTCTTATGTTTGGTTTCGGTGCTCGCTTGAGTTCAGTTTTAGCGATGCTGGTGGCGGCTGCCATGTTGGCCGGGTGTGGGTCGAAAATGATCAACCGTGCGCCGGTGGAAGATCGCGGCGCAGCAGTGGGCAGAGCGACGCCTGGAGTGGTGGTCGAGCCGCCGAGCCAGGCGGTCAAACAGCCGCCGGGATTTGAAAATGCCGGCAAGCCCGGCTACTACACGGTGAAACCCGGTGACACTCTGATTCGAATTGGTCTGGACCATGGACAAGGTGTCAAGGACATCGCTCGTTGGAGTGGCGTGGACAACCCCAATCGGATTGAAGTGGGCCAAGTACTGCGCGTCGAACCACCACTTGTCAGCGGCGTGGTAACGAAACCTGTGACGTTGGCAAACGTCACGCCGATTGCGAATGCGAATGCGACGGCGCCGGTGCGTTCGGCGAGCGCTGACAAACAGCCTGCAACTGTTGCGCCAACCGCGGCTGCTAGCGCTGCTGCGACCGTGGCCGCAAATGCGGACGAAGAAATGGGCTGGATTTGGCCAACCAATGGCGCCGTGCTGGCTGGTTTTGATGAGATCAAAAACAAGGGGCTGGATATTGGCGGTAGTGCCGGTGACCCGGTGCTGGCGGCAGCCGACGGACGTGTCGTTTATGTAGGGGCTGGTTTGCGCGGCTATGGCAACCTGATCATCTTGAAACACAACAATACCTACCTGAGCGCCTATGCCCACAATCAGACGCTGCTGATTAAAGAAGATCAGTCGGTTCGCAAGGGTCAGAAGATTGCCGAGATGGGTAGCAGCGATACCGATCGCGTCAAGCTGCATTTTGAAGTTCGGCGTCAGGGCAAACCGGTGGACCCGGTCAAGTACCTTCCCGTCAGGTGACCGGGGCGCAACGTGAAGAAACCCCCCGCCAACGGCAAAGACTCTTCGGTCGGACCGGCTTCGCGCGGTGGCCGTCCCGACCAAGATGATTCGTTCTCGGTCGCCGTGGATGTTGCGCCAACGGACGCTGATTTTCCAGTAAACCAGGCGCTCTCGGAGTTTGCAATCGCAGGCGATGTGACCGGTGATGCGGGCGATACGCTGACCGTCTACCTGCGCAACGTGCGGCGAACAGAGCTGTTTACTGTAGCGGAAGAATTGGAGTTCTCGACCAGGGCGCGCGCCGGCGATTTCGAAGCTCGCCAGAGCATGATTGAACACAATCTTCGACTCGTGGTCAGCATTGCGAAGTCGTATCTCGGGCGCGGCGTGCCGCTGGCAGACCTGATCGAGGAGGGCAACCTGGGCCTGATGCATGCCATTGACAAATTTGAACCGGAACGCGGTTTTCGTTTCTCCACCTATGCAACCTGGTGGATACGTCAATCGGTGGAACGCGCCCTGATTTATCAGGGGCGGACGGTTCGTCTGCCGGTGAACGTGGTTCGGGAGTTGCAAAAAGTGCTGCGCGCGCGCCGCGTACTTGAGAACGACGTGACGTTCCTGGCCAGGCGCCCGGAGGGCATCCGCGTAGAAGATATTGCTGCCTTGCTGGGTCGCGACACGTCGGGAGTGGCCGACCTGCTGGCACTGGCTGAAGCCCCCAAGTCGCTCGATGCGACGATGGATCGGGCCGGTGAAAATCAGACTCTGGGTGATTCGCTGGTGGACAACCTGACGCTCGATCCCCTGGGTGTGACGCAAGCACATGAGGTAGAGCGTTTGCTGGAAGGCTGGATGGGTGCCTTGTCTGAGCGCGAAAAAGAAGTTCTTGAGGGCCGTTATGGTTTGCATGACCGTGACACCGAGACCCTCGAAGTGCTCAGCACCCGACTGGGTTTGACGCGTGAGCGCGTGCGGCAGGTTCAAAGTGAGGCGCTGTCCAAACTCAAGCGCCATTTGCTAAGACGCGGAATCACTCAGCAAGTTGTGTTGTGACGGACAAGGTGGCCAGCGCCGCTCAGACTTGATGCGGCGATTGAGATGAGTAGGAGTCGGTCCGGCCCTGAGACAATACTTCATGACTGACCAAAACACAAAAACTGACGAATTTCAGCCTGGCTGGCTGTTGGTGGAATCGCTCGATCTGGAAGCCCGGGGAGTTGCGCGTTCGGCCGACGGCAAGGTGGTGTTCATTGAAGGCGCACTACCTTTTGAGTTGGTCAGTGCCAAGGTCAACCGCAAGAAGAGCCATTGGGAACAGGCCACGGTGACAGAAGTGCACCGCGAGTCTTCGCAGCGGGTACTACCAGGATGCCCCCATTTTGGCTTGCATGAGGGTGCCTGTGGCGGCTGCAAGATGCAGCATCTGCATGTGGCTGCGCAGGTGGCAGTCAAGCAGCGCGTGCTGGAAGACAATCTTTGGCATCTGGGCAAAGTCAGAGCTGATCATATTTTGCGGCCAATAGAAGGTCCGGCCTGGGGCTACCGTTACCGGGCACGTCTTTCGGTGCGTCATGTGCGCAAGAAAGGTACTGTGCTGGTGGGTTTTCATGAGCGCAAAAGCAGCTATGTGGCGGACATGAAAGAGTGTCCCGTGCTACCCGCTCAAGTGAGTGCTTTGTTGCTGCCACTGCGGTCTCTTATCTTGTCGATGGATGCCATTGAAACCTGTCCCCAGATCGAACTGGCGTGTGGTGACTTGGTGATCGCCTTGGTGCTGCGGCATCTGGAGCCCTTAAGCCAGGATGACCTGGCAAAGTTGCGCGCATTTGCCGTGACCCATGCGCCAGTGCAATGGTGGCTGCAGCCGAAGGGACCAGAGACAGCGCAACTGCTGGATGAAGCAACTGAGTCGCTAAGTTATGAGATACCGGAGTTTGGCATCACGATGCCTTTCAGACCGACAGACTTCACGCAGGTCAATCCGTATATCAATCGGGTCCTGGTGGCACGTTCATTGCGGCTGCTGCGGGTGGAAAAGGATGAACGCGTGATTGACTGGTTTTGTGGTTTGGGAAACTTCACGTTGCCGCTTGCGACGCAAGCGCGTGAAGTGCTTGGCGTTGAGGGTAGCGAGGTGCTGGTGGCGAGATCGCGCGAGAACTATTTGAAAAATACAGCGATGACGCACAGGGGTAGAGCGCTTTGCCCAACTTATTTTGCGACGAGAAACCTGTTTGAGATGACTGCTGCTGCATTGGTTCAGGATGGGTTGGCCGACAAATGGCTGCTGGACCCGCCCCGTGAAGGGGCTTTTGCCCTGATTCAGGCTTTGGCCGATTTGCATCAACAAAAGCTGGATCCGGCCAATCATCCACCGACTCCAGGTGCCGGCAGCTGGGCAGCGCCAAAGCGGATTGTCTATGTCAGCTGCAATCCGTCAACCCTGGCCCGTGATGCGGGACTGCTGGTACACCAGGCGGGCTATCGGTGTTGCGCTGCCGGTGTGGTGAATATGTTTCCACATACGGCTCATGTGGAGAGCATGGCGGTGTTTGATCTTGTGGCATAAATGAGGGTCAAAAAAAAAGACCCCGGAGGGTCTTTTTTTGTGTCTGAAGGCTGCCTTCAATCGCGTTCGCCACCCAAAATGCCCAGCAGCGCCAGCAAGGCCTGAAAGACGTTGACGATGTCTAGATAGAGAGCCAGCGTGGCGCTGATGTAGTTGGTTTCACCACCGTCCACGATGCGCTTCAGGTCGTACAGCATGTAAGCGCTGAAAATCCCAATGACCGCCACCGAGATTGCCATCATGGCAGCGGTTGATCCGACGAACACGTTGATGATGCCGCCGACCATCACCGCAATGGCTCCCACAAACAGCCACTTGCCCATGCCGGAGAGGTCACGCTTGATGACACTGGACAGACTTGCCATCACAAAAAACACGCCAGCCGTGCCGCCAAACGCGGTCATGATCAAGTCAGGACCGTTTTTGAAGCCCAACACCATGGCAATCATGCGCGACAGCATCAAGCCCATGAAGAAGGTGAATCCAAGCAAAACCGGGACGCCGGTTGCTGAATTCTTGGTTTTCTCGATGGCATAGATAAAACCAAAAGCACCACCCAAAAACACAAGCATGCCCAAGCCACCACCCAGAGAGCGGGTGATGCCGGTGGCCACGCCGAGCCAGGCGCCCAGCACGGTCGGCACCAGGCTCAAAGCAAGCAGCCAATAGGTATTGCGCAACACTTTGTTGCGTTGCTCGGCCGATGCCAGATCGCCAAAGCCACGGTCAATCGATTGAATATTTTCAGTCATCGTCAATTCTCCTAAATCAAGTGGGGACAGCGCTGCTTCACTTCACGTCACTGCGGTTTGTCCGGCAAGGTGTTGTCACTTGCAGGCTAGCAGATGGTGCGGATTCTACGGGAATCAAGCGCTTGCATCAAAATCATTCAGGCCGGTGCCTACTGTTTGTAAGGATTTATTTACCGGTCAAGTTGCTGCATCAAGGCCCGACCTCAGTTATGCTGGTTTCCTCTTTAAAAAATGGGTTTACCCAATGAAAAGCAAACTCTTTCTCGAAATGTCTGAAGTCAAGATCATCGCCGCCGCCGCCGAAGCTGAAGCCTTGCACAACAACTGGGCTGTCACCATCGCCATCGTCGATGACGGTGGCCATTTGCTGTGGTTGCAGCGCATGGATGGCGCGGCTGCACTTTCCGCCCACATCGCACCCGCCAAGGCTCACACGGCGGCGTTGGGTCGGCGCGAAAGCAAGTGGTACGAAGAGGTGGTGAATGGTGGCAGGAGCTCGTTTTTGAGTGCGCCGGATATCAAGGGCCTGCTCGAAGGCGGTGTGCCAGTCATGAAAGATGGCCAGTGCCTTGGCGCGGTCGGTGTCAGCGGCGTGAAATCCAGCGAAGATGCCCAAATTGCGCGGGCCGGCATTGCGGCACTGGGTCACTGAGACTGCGGCAAATCAATAGGCCAGTCGCTCGGGCTTTATTTCCTGCAGGATGGTGGTTGCAATCTCTTCAATGGATTTGGTTGTGGTGGACAACCAGCGGATGCCGGAGCGGCGCATCATGGCCTCCGCTTCACTCACTTCCATACGGCAGTTTGCCAGTGAAGCATATTTGGAGTTCGGTCGGCGTTCATTTCGGATTTCGCTCAGACGTTCAGGTTGGATTGTCAGCCCAAAGAGTTTGTTCTGATGGTGTTTTAGTGCGGGCGGCAAATGACGGCGCTCAAAGTCCTCTGGAATCAGCGGGTAGTTGGACGCTTTGAGCCCGTATTGCATGGCCAGATAGAGCGATGTGGGCGTTTTGCCGCTGCGACTGACGCCCACCAGAATCACATCCGATTGTTCCAGGTCGCGGTTGGACTGCCCGTCGTCGTGCGCCAAAGAGAAATTGATGGCCTCAATGCGTGACTGATACTCTTTGCTTTTACTGGCATCACTGAAGCGGCCAATGCGATGGTTGGACTTGAGGTTGAGTTCCGTTTCCAGTGGATGTACAAAGGTGCCAAACATGTCCAGCAACATGCCCTGGCAACCGTCGGTGATGACTTTGAGCACTTCCACATTCACCAAAGTGGTAAAAACAATGGGCTTGTATCCATCCACAACGCCGGCGTGATTGATCTGGCGTACGGTCTGGTGTGCCTTGTCGACAGAATCGATAAACGGCAGGCGGATATAACGCGCCTTGGTCTCAAACTGGGCAAGGATGGCATTGCCAAAGGTTTCCGCCGTAATGCCGGTGCCGTCGGAAACAAAAAAAACAGTTCGATTGGACATGAGAGCTTGGGTGCTGAAAACTGAGTGCGATTTTGGCGTTCTGTCTGGATGGCAACAGCAATGAGAGCCGGTTCGCCACCTACAATGTTGCTAATCTAACCGAATTCTTCCATGTGCTGCACTGAACGACCAAAACAATCACAAAGTCAGACTGCTTGCGTGGGCATGGCCAGTGCGCCGGAGTGCCTGGATTCATGTGTTGAACCGCTTTTAACTTCTGGAGCTTCACCATGTCTGCACTTTTCGATCCCACCACCCTGGTCGTCCCGTTTGAAAACCTGAGAATGACTGACGTCGAGTCGGTCGGCGGCAAGAACGCCAGTCTCGGTGAAATGATTTCAAATTTGCCTTTGGGCGTCAAAGTTCCGACTGGTTTTGCAACCACCGCACACGCCTTTCGAAGTTTCCTCTCTCATGGTGATCTTGTGGGTCGGATTAATGCCCGCCTGGGTGCGTTGGATACCGAGGACGTTCGAGCTCTGGCACAGGCTGGCGCGGAAATTCGGGCCTGGGTTGAGGCGCAGCCTTTTCCTGCCGATCTTGACCAGGCCATTCGTGACGCGTTCATCACGCTGAGTTCCGGTAACAGTGAAGCGTCTTTTGCGGTTCGCTCGTCTGCTACGGCGGAAGATTTGCCGGACGCTTCATTTGCCGGTCAGCAGGAAACTTTTCTGAATGTGATCGGTATCGAGGAGATACTGCACAAGATCAAGGAAGTGTTCGCCAGCTTGTACAACGACCGCGCCATCAGCTACCGCGTGCACAAGGGCTTTGCGCACGAGCACGTGGCGCTCAGTGCTGGCATTCAGCGCATGGTGCGGTCAGACCTCGGGTCAGCTGGGGTTATGTTTACCATCGATACCGAGTCCGGTTTTGCCGATGTGGTGTTCATCACTTCCAGCTACGGATTGGGCGAGACAGTGGTGCAGGGTGCAGTCAATCCCGACGAGTTCTATGTGCACAAGCCCATGCTCAGGGCCGGTAAACGGGCCTTGATTCGCCGCAGTTTGGGTTCCAAGTTGATTCAGATGCAATTTACAACGGCACAAGAGAAGGTTGTCAGCGGCAAACTGGTTAAAACAACGGACGTTCCGACTGAACTGCGCAACCGCTATTCGTTGACCGATGCCGATGTCGAGAAGTTGGCTTCTTACGCGCTGGTGATTGAGCAGCACTACGGTTGTGCCATGGACATTGAATGGGGCAAAGACGGACTCGACGGTGAACTTTATATCTTGCAGGCCCGACCTGAAACCGTGAAGAGCCAGGCGTCGGGAAGCGCTCAATATCGCTACAAACTCAAGGGCAAGAGTGCCGTGGTGATCGAAGGCCGGGCGATTGGTCAGAAGATCGGCACCGGCCCGGTTCGCATCGTGCATAACATCAGTGAGATGGACAAGGTGCAGCCAGGTGATGTGCTGGTGACTGACATGACCGATCCCAACTGGGAGCCGGTGATGAAACGGGCCTCGGCGATTGTGACCAACCGGGGCGGGCGCACCTGTCACGCTGCCATCATCGCGCGTGAACTCGGCATTCCGGCGGTGGTGGGATGTGGTCACGCCACCGACGTACTCAGGGACGGCATGCTGGTCACTGTCAGCTGTGCCGAGGGCGACACCGGCTTCGTTTACGACGGATTGCTGGAGGCGGAAGTCACCGAAGTTCAGCGCGGTGAAATGCCGGAGATTGCCGTCAAGATCATGATGAATGTTGGTAACCCACAGCTTGCTTTCGACTTTTGCCAGTTGCCCAACGAAGGTGTCGGTTTGGCGCGGCTTGAGTTCATCATCAACAACAACATTGGGGTGCATCCGAAGGCGATTCTGGACTATCCAAACATTGACGCCGATCTGAAAAAAGCAGTTGAATCGGTTGCACGTGGTCATGCTTCGCCGCGTGCTTTTTATGTCGATCGGGTGGCCGAGGGGGTCGCGACCATCGGCGCCGCATTCTGGCCCAAGCCTGTCATCGTGCGTCTGTCGGACTTCAAGAGCAACGAATACCGCAAACTGATTGGTGGCAGCCGCTACGAGCCGGAAGAGGAAAATCCAATGCTTGGGTTCCGCGGAGCAGCCCGTTATATCAGCGCTGATTTTGGCGAAGCATTTGCGATGGAGTGCGAGGCGCTAAAACGGGTTCGCCAGGATATGGGCTTGACGAATATCCAGGTCATGGTGCCTTTTGTCAGAACTGTTGGTCAAGCCAAAAAAGTGACTGAACTAATGTCGGCGCATGGGCTGAGTCGTGGCGAAAACGGCTTGAAGATCATCATGATGTGCGAAATTCCCAGCAACGCCATTTTGGCGAAAGATTTTTTGCAATATTTTGATGGTTTTTCGATTGGCTCCAACGATTTGACGCAGCTCACCCTGGGACTCGACCGTGATTCCGGTCTCGAATTATTGGCTGCCGATTTTGATGAACGCGACCCTGCGGTGACAACTCTCATCAGCCTTGCCATCGCGGCTTGCAAGGAAGAGGGGAAATACATTGGCATTTGTGGCCAGGGCCCCAGCGATCACCCGGACTTTGCCGAGTGGCTGACACTCGAAGGCATTTCATCCATTTCCCTGAATCCCGACTCCGTGATTGCCACTTGGCAAAGGCTGGCCGGTTAGTCGCAAACACCTATGGCCGGTGGCATCGGCGGATGTCATGATGTCGGCATGGTGAAACTGTCAGCGCAGACGAATGGTATCGGGCCAATGGTTGGCGGTTTTCGCTTGCACGGCTGGCTTCTTGCGATCTGGTTTGCAGCTTCGTTTGGGGTTGTCTTTTTTGCCCGCGAGCTACAGATGGTTGTCGGCGGTTGGCCACTGGGTTACTGGTTCGCGGCGCAAGGTAGCGTGTTCGTTTTTATTGCGATCGTTGCGCTTTTTGCCTGGCTTGCCAACCGACGCGACGCCGAAGTCACCGCAGTCGATGCTGTGTACATCGACTACCAGCGCAAGTTGCATCGGAAATTTGCCGCCTACGTGGTTTGTCTGCTGCTGTTTTTGCTGGCAATGGCACTGGCGGAGCAAGTCGGGTTAAAGAAAACCTGGGTCGGCGCCATCTTTCTGTTTGCCACAATCAGCCTGTACGCCGTGATTGGCATATATAACCGTACCTCGGAAGCCTCGGAATATTACGTGGCGGGACGCAGCATCCCGGCGTTTTACAACGGCATGGCGACAGCAGCGGACTGGATGAGCGCGGCGTCATTCATCAGCATGGCCGGCGGGCTTTACCTGCAAGGATTTTCCGGTACCGATTCACAACCGGGTGGGTTGGTTTATGTGCTGGGGTGGACTGGCGGCTTCTGCCTGGTTGCGCTACTGGTTGCGCCCTATTTGAGACGAATGGGTCTGTACACGGTTCCCGACTATTTTGGTGCTCGCTTTGGAGGCCGCTGGCCCCGGATGATCGCAGCCATAGCCGCAGTGCTGTGTTCATTTACCTATGTTGTGGCACAAATTTACGGTGTTGGGCTGATCACTTCGCGTTTGACTGGCGTTCAGTTCGAGATTGGCATTTTGCTGGGGCTTGGGGGTGTCCTCGCGTGCTCATTTTTGGGTGGCATGCGGGCGGTAACCTGGACCCAGGTCACTCAGTATGTGGTTCTGATACTGGCCTTCCTGATTCCGGTCTCGTGGTTGGCTTACAAGCAGTTGGGCAATCCGTTGGCCCCTTTCGTTTACGGTCAGCAACTGCAGGCCATCACTGTCATGGAGAACCAACTGGTGCAATCACCCGCAGAGTTGCAGGTGATCAATGAATATGCCAGGCGCGCCAGTGACTACGAACTGAAGCTGCGAAACGTAGCTGCATCGCTGGAAAGTGAGCGCACAGCGCTGCGCGAGAAGATTCGCATATTGAACGAGCTTCGAGTGGACGAATTCACCATCCTTGCCACGCGGCGCGAACTCGCCGCCCTGCCCAAAGACGTGGTGAATGCACGCGAGCGCTGGACGCGGGCCATGCAGGATAACCTGGAGCGTGCCCGGCCGCTGGGTGGTATGGCGCCGCACGCCAAACCATTTGCTGGCGACCCGCAGGGCGACGCAACCGAACAACGCGAGTTTGAGCTTTCACGGCGCAATTTTTTGGCATTGATGTTTTGTTTAATGGTGGGGACCGCTGGATTGCCGCATCTGCTTACTCGTTTTTATACCACCCGCACAGTGGCAGAGGCGCGTACTTCCGTAGCCTGGTCCTTGTTTTTCATTGCCTTGTTGTACTTGGCGGCACCGGCGCTGGCGGTGCTCGTCAAATTCGAGATCATGAGTCATCTGGTGGGGCAGAATTTCGATGCCCTTCCGGTTTGGATCGCGCAATGGGCCAAAGTTGACCCGACCTTGATTTCGGTAAGCGATGTCAACGGGGATCATATCCTCCAGTTTTCTGAGCTCAAGCTGGGATCTGATATTGTGATGTTGGCGACGCCTGAACTTGGCGGCTTGCCCTATGTTGTGTCAGGTCTGGTGGCAGCGGGAGGGTTGGCCGCGGCACTTTCCACGGCAGATGGGTTGTTGTTGACAATTGGGAATGCTTTGTCGCACGACCTCTTTTTTCATGGTGAAGCTAACAAAGCTCATAGCGTGCGTGGCGTGATGTTGTCAAAGTTCGCCCTTTTGGTGGTGGCGCTTGCGGCCGCCTACGTGGCAGCGCAACACTCGGCAGACATTCTTTATCTGGTGTCTTCTTCATTTTCTTTGGCCGGCGCGGCATTTGTTCCGGTAATGGTACTCGGCATATTTTGGGACAGAACCACCAAGAATGCGGCGGTTGGAGGAATGGTGACGGGCCTGGGCCTGACAATTTACTATATGGCAATCAATGCGGCACCTGTCAGATCTGCCTTGGGCCTGGAGGGCTCCGGTCTGTGGCTGGGTATCCAGCCGGTGTCGGCTGGCGTATTTGGCGTTTTTGCGGGTTTGGCGGTCGCTGTGCTGATGAGCCTGCTGTCCCACACGCCGCCATCCGCCAAGTTCAACGACCCTCGCATTGGCCATGATGGCATATAATGTCGGGCTTCACCTTGCCGTACCTCAATTAGACGCTGAGGGCGGCTTTTCGGCCCAACTAGGCCATCCACAAGGAGTATCGATGCGTCATTACGAAATCATCCTCATGATCCATCCGGATCAGAGCGAACAAGTTCCGGCCATGCTGGAACGTTACAAGGGCATGATCACCGCCGGCGGCGGCAAAGTGCATCGTGTTGAAGACTGGGGTCGCCGGCAACTGATCTACATGATCAACAAACTTGCAAAAGCTCACTATCTTTGCGTCAATATTGAAGCCGACCAGGCAGTGATGGCGGAACTTGAGCACGCGTTCAAATTCAATGATGCCGTGTTGCGTCACTTGACCGTTCTGAAGAAAAAGGCTGACACCGGTCCTTCTTCAATGATGAAAACTGTCGAGCGTGAAGACGCCCGTAAAACCCAACAGGCTGAGTACCAAGCCTGATTCAGGTAAACCGGTATTTTGCAAACAAGGAGTGTGAACCACGTTGTCAACCAGCTTGTTCTGACTGCCTGTATCGCCGAGATTGATGCGCTGCGCTACACCCCAGCCGGATTGCCGGCACTGAATATGCGACTTGAGCATGAGTCTGAAGTTCAGCAAGCAGGGCAGCCAAGACAGGTTAAGGCAGCAGTCAAAGCGGTGGCTTTTGGTGCTATGGCTGAACGGCTTGTCAAACAAGCCATTGGCAGTACCTGGAGATTCAACGGTTTTCTGGCAACACCTCGCAACGGCAAGAACATTGTGTTTCACATTCAAGAATTTCAGCAAGATTAACGAATTCGTAAAATTTTAAGGAGTCCATCATGGCCGGACCAAAACGTTTCAACAATAAAGACAAGCGCCCCAAGCGCCCAGCCCAGAACCTGCTGTTCAAGCGCAAACGCTTTTGCCGCTTTACAGTGACCGGTGTTGAAGAGATCGACTACAAAGACATCGATACCCTGCGCGATTTCATTGCCGAAAATGGCAAGATCATTCCAGCTCGGCTGACCGGCACCCGTGCCATTTTCCAGCGTCAGCTCAACACCGCTATCAAGCGCGCGCGTTTCCTTGCGATGCTGCCGTACAGCGACCAGCACAAGATCTAAGGAATACGACCATGCAAATTATTCTGCTCGACAAGGTCGTGAACCTTGGCAATCTCGGCGAGATCGTTCGCGTCAAAGACGGTTATGCACGTAACTTCTTGATTCCATCAGGGCGCGCCCGTCGCGCCACAGCGTCGGCTAAACAGGAGTTTGAAGTCAAGCGCGCCGAACTCGAAAAAGCTGCTGCAACAAAGCTGGCCGAGTCACAGACTGTGGCCGAAAAATTGGCCGGCACGGTTGCCAAGCTGACCCAGAAGGCCGGCGTCGACGGTCGCTTGTTTGGTTCAGTGACCAATGCCGACATCGCCGAAGAATTGACCAAGAACGGTTTCAAAGTGGTCAAGGCACAAATTCGTATGCCCAATGGACCCATTAAAGTGGTTGGCGACAGCACTGTCAGTGTGGCATTGCACACCGATGTGGTGGTGGAAATAACGGTCTCCGTGTACGGCGAAACAGCTTAATTCGCTGACTCTTTGCTGTGCAACCGTCGGGGTGTAAGCCCCGGCGGTTTTTTTATGGTGCGCCCAGCATGGGCGCACTCCTGGATCTCGCTGTTTGTACCCATAATTCCCACAGGCTGTGCACAGCCTTTAAGAGGTTTGTACCCAGTATTTCACTCGACGTCGGGCGTCTGCTGGCGTAGCATCAAAGCCCTAAAGGAAACTTTCATGTCTGCTGTACTTTCTGCTGTAGGTGACGATTTCGGTCAAGATCGTCAGGTGGCGCAACTGCGCGTACCGCCGCACTCCATCGAGGCCGAATCGAGCGTGTTGGGTGGTTTGCTGCTGGACAATGGCGCTTGGGACCGAATTGCCGACCTGTTAACGGAGCGCGATTTCTACCGCTTTGAGCATCGCATGGTTTTTGGCGCGATAGGCGCATTGATCAATGGCTCCAAACCAGCCGACGTCATCACTGTTTTTGAACAATTGCAAAGCCAGAGTAAGGCGGAAGGAATCGGCGGGTTGAGTTACCTCAATTCGTTAGCCCAGTATGTGCCCAGTGCTGGCAATATTCGGCGCTATGCCGAGATCGTTCGAGAGCGCGCCATCCTGCGCAAGCTGGTCAGCGCCAGTGATGAAATCGCCACCAACGCCTTTAACCCGAATGGCCGTCCGGTGGCCACCATTCTGGATGAAGCGGAGCAAAAAATATTCAACATCGGGGAAGAGGGCGCGCGTTCTAAACAAGGTTTTCAGGCGATGAATTCACTGGTGGTCGCCCTGCTTGACAGGGTCCAGGAGATGGCCGACAACCCGAACGACGTGACCGGCGTGCCCACCGGTTTCTATGATCTGGACCGCCTGACGGCCGGTTTTCAGGCTGGCGATCTGATTGTGCTGGCGGCGCGTCCGTCCATGGGTAAAACTGCACTGGCCATCAATATTGCCGAGCATGTGGCACTCAATGAGGGTTTGCCAGTCGCCGTGTTTTCGATGGAAATGGGTGCTGCCCAGCTAGCGGTGCGCATTGTTGGCTCGATTGGCCGTATTGACCAGAGTCACCTGCGCACCGGTAAACTGACCGACGAGGAATGGCCACGTTTGACCGAGGCGATCGAGCGGTTGCGCAATATATCCTTGCACATAGATGAAACCGCCGGTTTGACCTCCAGTGAACTGCGCGCCAATGCCAGACGCCTGGCGCGTCAATGCGGCAAGCTCGGTCTGATTGTTGTCGACTATTTGCAGCTCATGAGTGGCTCCAGCAGCGATGGCGAAAATCGCGCTACCGAGCTCGGTGAGATTTCGCGTGGTCTCAAAATGCTGGCTAAAGAACTGCAATGCCCTGTGATGGCCTTGTCGCAGCTCAATCGAAGTGTTGAAACTCGCACCGACAAACGTCCCATGATGAGTGATCTGCGCGAATCCGGTGCCATTGAACAGGATGCAGACATCATCATGTTCATCTACCGTGATGACTATTACACCAAGGATGCCTGCAAGGAGCCGGGTGTGGCCGAGATCATCATCGCCAAGCAGCGCAACGGGCCGACCGGCATGGTCAAACTGGCTTTCCTCAAACCTATTACCAAGTTTGAAAGCCTTGCTCGTGGCGGTGGCGGAGATTTTTGAAGCTCACAAAACTTCACTGGCAAAATCAGCCAACCGGGATCGTTCACCTCGCGCCAAGGTGATGTGGCCACCGTGCTGCCAGCCTTTGAATTTGTCCACGGCAAACGTCAATCCGGATGACCCCTCCGTCAGATAAGGGGTATCGATCTGTGCCAGATTTCCCATACAAATTATTTTTGTACCCGGGCCAGCTCGTGTGATCAGAGTTTTCATCTGCTTGGGAGTCAGATTTTGTGCTTCATCGATGATGACGTACTTGTTGAGGAAAGTGCGCCCGCGCATGAAGTTCATACTTTTGATCTTGATGCGGCTGCGAATAAGTTCACCGGTGGCGGCACGGCCCCATTCGCCGGCGCTGGTATCGGTCTTGCCCAATACTTCGAGGTTGTCGTCCAGAGCGCCCATCCAGGGGCCCATTTTTTCTTCTTCAGTGCCTGGCAGAAAACCAATGTCTTCGCCAACGCTGACAGTGGCGCGGGTTACGATAATCTCGGTGTAGCGTCTATCGTCCAGTACTTGTGTCAGACCGGAAGCCAGAGCCATCAGTGTTTTGCCGGTGCCGGCGGTCCCGGTCAAAGTAACAAAGTCAATCTCAGGATCGGTCAAAAGGTTCAAGGCAAAGTTTTGCTCACGGTTGCGCGCCGTGATACCCCAAACTGAATTCTTCAAGTGCGTGAAGTCCTTGAGAGTTTTGAAGACAGCCGTCTTGCCACGAATTTCGGTCACTCGTGCGTACAGGCTGGGCTCACCGGGTGACTCGAAATAAACGAACTGATTGATCAACAGGTTGGGGACGATCGGACCGGTGACGCGGTAAAAAGTGTGCGCGCCCTGTTGCCAGCTCTCAACGGTCTTGCCGTGAGTAGCCCAGAAATTAGCCGGAAGTGCGATCGAACCTGCGTACAGCAAGTCGCCGTCTTCCAGTGTTTTGTCGTTCTGATAATCGTCGGTAGCAAGTCCCAGCGCGCGCGCTTTCACCCGCATGTTGATGTCCTTGGACACCAGCACCACTTCACGCGCTGTTGGATGTGATGTGCTACCTTGCTGGGCGTGCTGCTGGCGCAGCGCCTCTACGACACCCAGAATCTGATTGTCTGCCTTGCCTTGCGGCAGACTTGTGGGCAAGGTGTAATTTAAAAGCTGCGTCTGAAAGAACAGCTTGCCGCCGGCTTCCCGGTGGCCCGTGGCGTTCAGTGGCAGGCCAGCGGCAATATCAGAGTCTTGATGACCGGCCAGTGCGTCCAGCGTACGGCTGGTTTGTCGTGCATTTCGGGCAACTTCGGTCATGCCTTTTTTGTGTGCATCGAGCTCTTCCAGAACGATCATTGGAAGAAAGATATCATGCTCTTCAAAACGGAACAGGCACATCGGATCGTGCAGCAGCACGTTGGTGTCGAGCACAAACAGTTTGGGCGGACCGTTGTGCTTTGTCTTTTTTGGTTTGATTTTCGTTAACGCTGGCGCTGGCGTTTCAGCGTGGTCTGGCCCGGTGGAAACTACCGGCGGACGAACTTTGGCGCGACTTTGTGGTTCATTTCGTTCCGTGAAGGCGACTCCTTGTGCCGAAACTTCAGCGCGCTGGGCAGTCGCGCGCGGCAAGAGCTTGTCCGTCACAGGGTGCTCTGCTCTGGCAGATTCAGATTTGCGTGCCCTGGGTTGAATCGTGGCTGGTACGTCATAGTCTTTTTCGGACAGCAGCGCGGCACGTTTGGCTGGGGCGGTTGGCAATGGCATGGGAAAGGTTGCTCGCAAAAATGTGAAGAATGGGGCGCTTTATAAGCGAAAAAGCCGCCTGGGTAGCAGGGCGGCTTTGTGTTTACCTGAGACTGCAGATTTCAACGCCAAACGGCCTGTTTTGCATCAGACTGGCAGGCCTGCGCCATCAAACCAGCGCGGCAGTTTTCTTGAGCTCTTTGACCGCCTTCAGAACGTCATCGACATGGCCCGGCACCTTGAGGCCGCGCCATTCTTCCTTCAGCAGGCCATCGGCACCGATCAAAAATGTGCTGCGCTCAATGCCCTTGACCTTTTTGCCGTACATGATCTTGTTCTTGACGACGCCGAACATGTGGCACATTTTTTCTTCTGTGTCAGCGATCAATTCAAAAGGAAGTTCCAGCTTGGCTTTGAATTCATCATGCGATTTCATGTTGTCACGGGACACGCCAAAGACTGTGGCGCCGGCTTTTACGAAGTCTTTGTACTTGTCGCGGAACTGCATTGCTTCGGTGGTGCAGCCCGGCGTGTTGTCTTTCGGGTAAAAGTAAAGTATGACTGTTTTTCCGAGGTGAGAGGTGTTGGAGACTTTGATGCCACTGGTGGCATTCGATTCAAATTCAGGGATGGGTTTATTGACAACAATCGCCATAGTTCTTAAATCTCGTGTGACAGGATGCGTCGTTCTCTCAAGTCGTGGGCACTATCCTTTGACAACGTCTGCACCCTCGACCGCAACCTAAGATTTTACCCTGAAAATGGGTCACGATTCTTTACCCAGGTCGCGCATGTCATTGCGTTGCGGTTTCAAGCAGCAGTGCAAGTGCGACGTGGCGTCCTTCGCCAGCAAGAATGTTGTAGGTGCGGCAAGCCGCCTGGGTGTCCATGGTTTCAATGCCGGTTTGCTTGTCGATCAGGGGTTTGATCCATGCTGGTTGGGGAAACCTGAGCCGATTGCCACTACCAAAAACAACGAGTTCGGTATTCATCGCAGCGATTTGGGCAAAATGTGCAGCGCTGAGGTCATCGAAGCAGGTGCAAGCCCAGATAAAGCGTTCGCCGCGCGATCCAATGACCACACTGGTGCTAATTTTTTCACTACCGATGCCTACCCAGCCCGGACCATAACCGCTGATGGACTGCACGATGATGACGTCAGGATGAAGCTTCATGTTGAAAAGGTCGAATGTGGATGACACGACGTACCAGCTGCCAGGGCTCACGAAAGAAAATGTGGTCAAATTATAGGTTTCCCCGCGTGTCACCTACTTCCGGAGAGACTTTGAAGACCATTAGAAAATCTGCCAAGCTGGCCAACGTCTGCTATGACATTCGCGGCCCCATCATGGACGCGGCACGCCAGATGGAAGAAGAAGGGCACAAGATCATCAAGCTCAACATTGGCAATCTGGCCGTATTTGGGTTTGATGCGCCTGAAGAAATTCAGCAGGACATGATTCGCAATCTGCCAAACTCGGCAGGTTACTCGGATAGCAAGGGCATTTTTGCGGCGCGCAAGGCCGTGATGCACTACACCCAGCAACAAGGCATCAAGGCGGTGACGCTGGACGACATTTATCTGGGTAACGGTGCCAGTGAACTGATTGTGATGGCCACCAACGCGCTGCTTGACAATGGTGACGAGTTGCTGCTGCCGTCGCCTGATTACCCTTTGTGGACTGCGGCTGCCAGTTTGTCAGGCGGGACGCCAGTGCACTACCTGTGCGACGAAGCCAGGGGCTGGATGCCCGACCTGAATGACATTCGCGCCAAAATCACATCGCGTACCCGTGGTATTGTCGTCATCAATCCCAACAACCCGACCGGCGCGCTGTATTCCGATGAGTTGCTCAAAGCGATGGTCCAGATCGCCCGTGAGCACGGACTGGTTATTTTCGCCGACGAGGTTTATGACAAGGTGTTGTACGACGGTGCCCACCACACGGCTATTGGCAGTCTTTCCGATGATGTACTGACGCTGACCTTCAACTCGTTGTCCAAAAGTTATCGCTCCTGTGGCTACCGAGCCGGCTGGATGATCGTGTCGGGCGACAAGAAACCGGCAAAGGACTACATCGAGGGACTGACCATGCTCTCCAACATGCGTCTGTGTGCCAACGTTCCCGGCCAATGGGCGATTCAGACGGCGTTGGGGGGCTACCAGAGCATCAATGACCTGGTGGCCGAGGGCGGGCGCTTGCGCCGACAGCGTGACCTGGCTTACGAGTTGATCACTGCCATCCCGGGTGTCACATGCGTTAAGCCGGTCGCGGCGCTGTATATGTTTCCGCGCCTGGATCCGACGCTGTACCCAATCGGCGATGACCAGCAATTCTTTTTGGAGTTGTTGCAGCAGACCCGGGTGATGTTGGTGCAGGGGACCGGTTTCAACTGGCCGGTGCCGGATCATTTTCGAATTGTATTTTTGCCTCATGAGGACGACTTGCGCGAAGCGATTGGTCGCGTCGCCAAGTTTCTCGAAGGCTACCGTAAACGGCACGGCAACTAATTGGACAACGATAACTTTATGAAACCGATTCAAGTAGGCCTGTTGGGCATGGGTGTGGTGGGTTCGGGCACTTTCAATGTGCTGCTGCGCAATCAAAAGGAAATCAAACGTCGCGCCGGGCGTGGCATCGAGATCACCATGGTGGCCGATCTTGATCTGGCTCGGGTGCAAAGCCTGGTCGGAGCAGGCGTTCAAGTCGTCAATGACGCGCGCAAGGTGATTGCAAACCCTGACATCGACATCATCATTGAATTGATCGGCGGTTATGGCATTGCGAAAACACTGGTGTTGGAAGCCATCGCGGCCGGCAAACACGTGGTGACGGCCAACAAGGCGTTGCTGGCAGTGCACGGCACGGAGATTTTTGCTGCTGCCTCCAACAAAGGGGTGATGGTGGCATTTGAAGCGGCGGTGGCGGGGGGTATCCCTATCATCAAGGCATTGCGCGAAGGGCTGACTGCCAACAGCATCCAGTGGATTGCCGGCATCATCAACGGCACCACCAACTTTATCCTGTCGGAGATGCGCGACAAGGGTCTTGACTTTGCCGTGGCACTGAAAGAAGCGCAGCGTCTGGGTTACGCCGAAGCGGATCCGACCTTCGACATCGAAGGTGTGGACGCAGCGCACAAGGCGACCATCATGTCGGCCATTGCTTTCGGTATTCCGGTGCAGTTCGACAAAGCCTACGTCGAAGGCATTGCCAAGCTAAGCGCTGTCGATATTAAATATGCGGAGCAACTGGGCTACCGCATCAAGCTGCTGGGCATTACCAAGCGTACCGACAAAGGCATCGAACTGCGCGTGCATCCCAGCCTGGTGCCCACCAAACGTCTGATCGCCAACGTCGAAGGTGCCATGAATGCCGTCATGGTGCAGGGCGACGCCGTCGGCACCACGCTTTATTACGGCAAGGGCGCGGGTTCCGAGCCGACCGCCAGTGCCGTCATCGCTGATCTGGTGGATATCACGCGCCTGCACACCGCCGATCCGCTGAATCGCGTGCCCCATCTGGCGTTCCAGCCCGATGCCATGAGTGATTTGCACGTGTTGCCCATGAGTGCCGTTGTCACCAGCTACTACCTGCGCTTGCGCGTGGCCGACGAGGCCGGCGTTTTGGCCAGGGTGACTGGCATTCTGGCGGCGCTGGATATCAGCATCGACGCCATCCTTCAGCGTGAAGCGGATGAGGTGGAGGGCGCGGGCGAGGGCCGCGCCGCAGGCGGCTCGCAAGTAGCGCAGACCGACCTCATCATCCTCACGCACGACTGTCTGGAAGTCAGAATGAATGCTGCCATGGATCAGATACAGGCGCTGCCAACGGTGTTGGCGCCCATCACCCGCATTCGCAAGGAAGAGCTGGCCGGATGAGGTACCTTTCCACTCGTTGTGCAATCGGTGACTTGACCGGGCGCAAACGTTTTTGCGAAATTCTGCTGGAAGGCCTGGCGCCCGATGGTGGTCTGTATCTGCCCGAGCATTACCCGCAGGTCGATGAGGCCACGCTCTGGCGGTGGCGTGGGGTCTACCGCGAGCAGGGCTATGCCGCACTTGCCTTCGAATTGCTGTCCCTGTACATCGATGACATTCCCGCTGCAGACCTGAAAGCCATTTGCCAAAAGACTTACACCGAGGCCGTCTTTGGTACCAGCCAGATTGTGCCGCTGACCAGGCTGCAGGACGCTTCGACCGCTGCAGCGCGAAGCGTGCTGTACCTTGAAGCCCTGTCCAACGGGCCGACCCTGGCATTCAAGGATATGGCGATGCAACTGCTGGGCAACCTGTTTGAGTATGAACTGGCCCGCCGTGGCGAACAACTCAACATCCTTGGCGCTACCAGCGGCGATACCGGCAGTGCGGCCGAGTACGCCATGCGCGGAAAACAAGGTGTGCGCGTCTTCATGACCAGTCCGGCTGGCCGCATGAGCCCGTTTCAGCAGGCGCAGATGTTCAGCCTGATGGACGCCAACATCCACAACATTGCCGTGGACGGCGTATTTGACGACTGCCAGGACATGGTCAAAGCGGTGTCGAACGACCTCGATTTCAAACGCAAGTACAAGATTGGTACCGTCAATTCCATCAACTGGGCGCGCTTGATGGCGCAGCTTGTCTATTACTTTGCTGGCTATTTCCAAGCGACCAGCGTGGGCGTGCGCGCAGTAAGTTTCTCCGTACCATCGGGTAACTTCGGCAATATCTGTGCCGGCCATGTCGCGCGCATGATGGGCTTGCCAATCGATAGACTGGTGGTCGCCACCAATGAGAACGATGTTCTGGACGAATTTTTCCGCACCGGTGTCTACCGGGTGCGCAGCAGTGCCGATACGCACGAGACATCAAGTCCCTCGATGGATATATCCAAGGCGTCGAATTTTGAGCGCTTTGTGTTTGACCTTCTCGGTCGAGATGGCGCGCGGGTGAAAGAACTGTTTGGCAGCGATCTGAACCAGACCGGTCGTTTTGACTTGAGCACTGAGCCGGCGTTTGCGCAACTGGTTTCGCGCTATGGGTTTGAAAGCGGCAAGAGCAGCCATGCCGATCGACTGGCCACCATACGCGATACGTTTGAGCGCTTTGGCGTGATGATAGACACGCACACGGCGGACGCGGTCAAGGTGGCACGCGAGCACCAAAAACAGGACCAGCCGATGATCGTGCTGGAAACCGCCTTACCCATTAAATTTGCCGCCGCCATTGTGGAAGCACTTGGGCGCGAACCAGATCGTCCTGCCAAGTTTCAAGGCATTGAAGACTTGCCCAAACGGGTGGTTCGCATGGCGGCTGATGTGGCTGCAATTAAAGCCTATATCGCGCAGCATTGCCCATGAAGGTGGTCGGTCTGGCAGGGTACTCCGGTTCCGGCAAGACCACGCTGGTGGAGCGCCTGATTCCGGTTTTTCGGCTCCATGGTCTGCGAGTGTCGGTCGTCAAGCACGCCCACCACAGTTTTGACATTGACCATGCAGGTAAAGACACCTACCGTCATCGTGAAGCAGGTGCCTTTGAAGTCGTGGTAGCTTCCAAACACCGGCTTGCCCTGATGCGAGAGTTTGAACAACCGGCACAACTTTCAGTGCACCATTTGATAGCTGAGCTTTACGAGGGGGTTGACTGGGTATTGGTAGAAGGCTTCAAGGAATCGGACTTGCCTAAACTGGAAGTGTGGCGGGCGTTGTCGAAGCAACCTGCGCGCTATGTCGATGACGACTTCATCGTAGCCATTGCCACTGACTCGCCTGATCAACTGCCGCAGTCGACCCAACGACCAGTGCTGGACCTCAACGATGCAGAGGCAGTGGTGAGTTGGTTGATTGCCAGCGAAACCAGATTTGAGTATCGGTCGGAGATGTTTTCATGAAAATGTCACAGCTACCTTTGAAATCACTGGATGAAGCACTGGCTGAATTGCTGGAGTTTGCCACCGGTCAGTTGGGCGTCGAGACGGTGGCTCCGTTTGACGCCGATGGCCGGGTGCTGGCCCAAGACATCGTGTCTGCCTTGCACGTGCCGCCGCAGGACAACAGTTCCATGGATGGCTATGCCGTGCGTTGCGACGAAGTGTCGCTGGCACAGACGCATTCGCAAGGCGTGCTGCCGGTGACGCAGCGCATTGCGGCGGGCTCGCAAGGTGAGCCGTTGGCGCCCATGAGCGCAGCCCGAATTTTTACCGGGGCGCCCGTGCCGGGCGGGGCCGATGCGGTGGTGATGCAGGAAGAGTGCGATGCGGTTGATGGCAACAATGTGCGCATCAAGACCAAGCCAACACCGGGCCAATGGATTCGACGCGCCGGAGAAGACATCACCCGTGGCACAGTTGTGCTGTCCAAAGGAGAGCGCCTGACACCCGCTTCTGTCGGTCTGGCCGCCAGTATCGGCATGAATTTGCTGTCCGTGGCGCGGCGCCCGCGGGTGGCATTGTTTTCCACCGGTGATGAGTTGATGATGCCCGGAGACGTGGCGCCGGAACAGATGAAACCTGGCACCATTTACAACTCCAATCGCTTCTTCCTGCGGGCTTTGCTAGTGCGTCTGGGTTGTGCTGTGAGCGATCTCGGTATCGTGCCGGATCGGCTGGATGCCACAGTAGAGGCACTGCAAGGGGCGGCTCAACAGCACGATCTGATTCTGACCAGTGGCGGCGTATCGGTTGGGGAAGAAGACCACATCAAACCGGCCGTGCTGTCATTGGGCTCGATGCAATTGTGGCAGGTGGCCATCAAGCCCGGCAAGCCCTTTGCCTATGGGCGAGTGCGGAATGCCCATTTTATTGGCCTGCCTGGCAACCCGGTGTCGAGTTTTGTCACCTTCTTGTTGTTGGTGCGTCCATTCCTGCTCAAGCTTCAGGGCGCCACCCAGCTCGCAACCACATCAGTCGCTTTGCCGGCACACTTCAACTGGGCGAGAGCAGACAAGCGCCGTGAATTCCTGCGTGCCAGGCGCAATGCGATGGGAGGCCTGGATTTGTTTGCCAATCAGAGCTCAGGTGTGTTGACCTCCACCGTTTGGGCTGACGGCATGGTGGACAACCCACCGGGTCAGACCATTCAACACGGGGACATCGTTCGGTTTATTCCCTTTGCGGAGGTGCTGGGATGAAGGTGACAGTCAAGTATTTCGCGTCGATCCGGGAAACTATTGGTGTGTCCAGTGAATCGGTGCAGACCACAGCGTCGACACTGGCGGCATTGCGTGACCAGTTGATTGCCTCGGGAGGTGGTTATGCCGACAGTCTGGCACGCGGGCGACCCGTGCGCATGGCGCTCAATCAGTTGATGAGTGACGAGTCCGCAGCCCTTTCTGAAGGTGTCGAAGTTGCCTTCTTTCCACCTGTGACAGGCGGCTGAGGTAGGCATGAATTCGCATCTCGCCAGTGATTCCCGCGTTCGCATTCAGGCCGAGGATTTCGACGTCGGCGAGGAGATCAGTGCCCTGCGCGCCAATGACCCCCGCGTCGGTGCCATTTGCAGTTTTATCGGCACGGTTCGTGACCGCCATGCTGGATTGATCGGCAGCATCAGCAGCATGGAGCTTGAGCACTATCCTGGTATGACCGAGAAGGCGATCCAGAGCATGATCGACGAGGCGCAGCGCCGCTTTGATATTTGTGCAGCCCGGGTCGTTCACCGTGTCGGTGTCCTCAAGCCAATGGACCAGATCGTGCTGGTGGCGGTGACCTCAGCTCACCGTGGCGAGAGTTTCAGGGCCTGCGAATTTTTGATGGATTACCTCAAAACCCAAGCACCGTTCTGGAAAAAAGAAGAAACCCCCGAGGGTGCGCGCTGGGTCGATGCGCGCGTCAGCGATGACGCTGCCTTGGCACGCTGGGGCATCGCAGCGTCAAATTCCGGTTGATCAATTCAGGTATTGAGGTGGCTCGGCGGCGGTAAAGACATCCGCCACCTCGGCGTCTGTGCGCGGATCAAGCTGATTCAGGGTTATGCCCCAGTCGGCGTGTTGCAGTGCCGCTTCCAGCAGATGCATGAAGCCGTGCAGCAAGTCTTGTCCCAGTGTGACTTCAAAGCTCCGGGAGCCCGCCTGATCCGGAACTTTTTCCTCAAATCCAATTCGCAGCCCACCCCCTTCGCTGGGGGTGATGTGGACGGTAGTGGCCAACAAGGGTGACTCGCCGATAGGCAGCGTCGTTGCCTGGCTTTTGAATGGCGTTACGAAGTCGGCTTGACGCAGGGATTCCTGAATTTTGAATTGCACCGATGCCTTGGAATCGCTGCCATCGCGGCCGCTGTTCTGAGTAGGGGTCGCAACCAGTTCTGTGGTCACTTTAATCATGTGAGGAAACAGGTTCTTCACCATGCGCCGCGTCAGCCAAAGCCGCAGTTCCTCTCCGGCATGCGTGTTCAAGCGGACCAGAATGCGGTCTTGCTCCGTCACATAGCTGGCTTGCAATTGGTGAATCGACATGTTTTGATTTTAGTCAGACTTGGCAAGCGCTTGGGCACTTGAAATGTCCGCGCTTAACCCAAGGTGAACGTCTAGCCAGAAAAAGAGGATTGCCATGCGAATCGAAAAACTCACCACCAAGTTTCAGGAAGCCCTGGGCGAAGCCCAGACCTTGGCTTTGGGCAACGACAACGCCTACATCGAACCGGTTCATGTGCTGGCCGCCATGCTGCGCCAGGATGACGGCCCCAAGGCCTTGCTGCAACGGGCCGGCGTCAGTGTTCAGGGACTGCTCGCTGCCGCTGAGGTCGCCATCAAAAATCTTCCTCAGGTTCAGGGCCAGGAACAGGTATTGATGGGTCGCGACATGGGCATACTGTTACAAGCGGCCGAGAAAGAATCGATCAAGCGCGGTGACCAGTTTGTAGCGGGTGAGCTGTTTTTACTGGCGCTGACCGACAGCAAACAGGACATCGGCAGAATCGCCAAGGAGAATGGCCTGACCCGAAAATCTTTGGTGACCGCCATTGACGCTGTGCGCGGCGGCCAGAGCGTCGACAGTGCCGACGCCGAAGATCAACGCGAGTCACTGAAAAAGTACTGTGTCGACTTGACCGAGCGCGCCCGTTTGGGCAAACTCGATCCCGTCATTGGCCGGGACGATGAAATCCGACGCGCCATTCAGGTGTTGCAGCGCCGCACCAAAAACAACCCGGTTCTGATTGGTGAACCGGGTGTCGGCAAGACCGCCATTGTGGAGGGATTGGCGCAGCGCATCGTCGCCGGCGAAGTGCCGGATTCCCTCAAGGGCAAGCGCGTGTTGTCGCTGGACATGGCGTCATTGCTGGCCGGCGCCAAGTTCCGGGGTGAGTTTGAAGAGCGCCTGAAAAACGTTCTCAAGGATCTGGCCAAGGATGAAGGCCAGACCATCGTTTTCATCGACGAGTTGCACACCATGGTGGGCGCCGGCAAGGCCGAAGGTGCGATGGATGCGGGGAACATGCTGAAACCCGCTTTGGCGCGCGGCGAACTGCACTGTGTCGGCGCCACCACGCTGGACGAATACCGAAAATATATTGAGAAAGACGCCGCTCTGGAGCGCCGCTTCCAGAAAATTCTGGTGGGTGAACCGACGGTGGAAGCTACTATCGCGATTCTGCGCGGCCTGCAGGCTCGGTATGAAACTCACCACGGCGTGCAAATTACCGATCCGGCCATCGTAGCCGCGGCTGAGTTGAGCCACCGCTACATCACCGATCGTTTCCTGCCCGACAAGGCGATCGATCTGATTGATGAAGCGGCTTCCAAGATCAAGATCGAGCTCGATTCCAAGCCCGAGGTGATGGATAAGCTGGATCGGCGCCTGATTCAGCTACAGATTGAGCGTGAAGCGGTCAAGCGCGAGAAGGACGAGGCTTCGCAAAAGCGTTTCGAACTGATCAACGAAGAGATCAGAAAATTGCAAAAAGAGATTGCTGATCTGGATGAGATATGGAAGGCAGAAAAGGCCCAGGCCCAAGGTTCCAAGACCATCATGGAGGAGATCGACAAGCTCAAGTTCCAGATCGAGGAGTTCACGCGCAAGGGTGACTTCAACCGGGTTGGTGAGCTCAAACACGGCACGCTGCCGGGGTTGGAGAAGCAGCTCAAGGAAGCCCAGGCGCAGGAAGCTGGCAAGGCAAAAAATGCCAAAGACGGCGGCCGCCCGCAGTTGCTGCGCACCATGGTCGGTGCCGAGGAAATCGCTGAAGTGGTGAGCCGAGCCACCGGCATTCCGGTCTCCAAAATGCTGCAGGGCGAGCGCGACAAATTGCTGCAAATGGAAGGCAAGCTGCACCAGCGCGTGGTCGGCCAGGACGAAGCCATTCTGGCGGTGGCCAACGCCATTCGCCGCTCGCGCGCCGGCCTGAGTGACCCCAATCGTCCGACTGGGAGTTTCCTGTTCCTGGGCCCGACGGGTGTCGGCAAGACCGAACTCTGCAAGGCACTGGCCGGATTCCTGTTTGATTCAGAAGACCATCTGGTGCGCATCGATATGAGCGAGTTCATGGAGAAGCATTCGGTGGCCCGTCTGATTGGTGCGCCGCCGGGCTATGTGGGCTACGAGGAGGGCGGCTATTTGACCGAAGCGGTACGCCGCAAGCCCTATAGCGTGCTGTTACTCGACGAGGTCGAAAAAGCGCACCCCGATGTGTTCAATGTGCTGTTGCAAGTGCTTGACGACGGTCGCCTGACCGACGGTCAGGGGCGCACCGTGGATTTCAAAAACACTGTCATCGTCATGACCAGCAACATTGGCTCGCACATGATCCAGAGCATGGTGGGCCAGGACAGCGAAGACATCAAGGACGCCGTGACGGACGAGCTAAAAAACCACTTTCGGCCCGAATTTTTGAACCGAATCGATGAGACGGTTGTGTTCCACGCCTTGAGTGCAACGCATATTGCCGAGATCGCCGGCATTCAGATCAAGGTGTTGCAAGCGCGTCTGGCGAAGATGGATTTGACGCTGGAAGTGTCACCGGCGGCGCTGGCCGAGTTGGCCAAGGTCGGCTTCGACCCGGTGTTTGGCGCACGACCCTTGAAGCGCGCGATTCAGCAACGCATCGAAAACCCGCTATCGAAGTTGCTGCTGGAAGGCAAGTTCTTTCCCAAAGACGTGATACCGGTCGATGTCGATCCGATCCGCTCGCCCGGACAATTCAGTTTCGAGCGGGTAGTGCACTAATAGGGCAGCGTGTTCAGTTAAAGCGTGAACGTGAATTGATCTATCAGTGCGCCGGGCGTGCGCGCGCCGCCCGGAGCGCGCTGAAAGTAGGTATCGATTGCGGGATCAATCTCGGCATGCGTCGTCAAGGCCATGAGTTTGCTGCCTAATGCGTTGTACAGGCTCTCGTCCCAGCGCAAGTCCTTGATCGGTCCGACGATGTCGCCACCATCCACCCAGAAACAGGCGTAGCGGGTCATGCCTGTAACGCGCGCTGATACCGGGTCACTCCAGTTGAGGTAATGAAGATTGGACAGGTACAGCCCGGTGCCGAGTTCCTTCAGGATATCTTTCTCTGCCAGCGATCCGGCACGCACATCCATGGCGCGTGGTGCTTCAGTTTCCGAGGCACCGTTGGCCAGCAGGCCGTACTCTTTTGCGGTGCGCGAACTTACCAGCATGGTCTTGAGCTCACCGTTCTCGATCAGTGGAAAAGTCGCCTGTGAAACCTCTCCAAGGCTATTGAAGCGTGGCGTCAGGCCCAGCTTGAAGTTCTCGTCAACATGCAACAGCGGCGACAGGCTTGCTTCTTTTTCAGCCAGTTTTTTGAAGGGACTTCGGCCCTGTTTCCAGGCGGCGCCGGAAAGGGCATTCCAGCCCAGCATACCCATCAGATCAGAAAACGCCCGTGGTGCCAGGTAGGTGCGGTATGAGCCCGGCTTCACATTCTGTTGTGGTTTGCTCAGCAAGCGCAGCAAGGCCTGGGTGCGGTGCAGCTGGGTCGCCCAATCGGCGGCATTCCAATGCGACCCGGCGTAACTTCCCTTGGCGGCTTGCGGCCCGTTGTAAAGCGAATAATCCAGGAAGAAAGTTTCGGTGGCAAACCAGTGGCTCTGGCCTTTGGAATTTCGATTGCCACGAATCACCACACCCCCGGCGTACAGACCTGCCAGGTCACAACCCTGGGCCGGTCCCACCACGGCACGCACGACCTCTTCGGGCGCCAACAGCAAACCTCGGAACTCTTCGCTGCTGGAGCCATGGTTTTCGATAGTCACCTGGTTGGGATCGACCGGCAGAATCAAAGCCTCCTGGCGACAGCTCTCCAGCAGGCGCAATATCGCAGCCTGATCGATCTCGCTTTGGCCCGTGAGTGTTCGGCTTTGCTCCACCGTGCGGCCATTGCTTTGCAGGCGCAACGCCAGATTGAGCTGCTCCACGTCGGTGTTCTGGCGCACCCGGTTGCGGTTGAAACGCACAAACAGTGTTTCTTCAGCGGTGATGTTGATCGTGGCCTCTTCGCCAGTCGCCAGCTTTGCCAACAGATGGGTGCAGAGCTGGTCGAAATGTAGGTGCACTCGGGTGACGAAATCGGGCGCCTTCATGATTGACCTCCGAACACTTCAACATCGCGAAACAGACACGATGGCGAAGAATGGCCAACCCTGATTACCTGGCTGGGCTCCCCCTTGCCACAAAAGGCGGTGCCATGGGTGGCTGCATCGCGGCCGACGCCAGCCAGGCGGTTCCAAAAATCCACCGTGACACCACGGTAGTTGGGGTTGCGCACCACTTTGCCAAGTTTCCCGTTCTCGATCAACTGACCGTGTTCACAACCGAACTGGAACTTGTTGCGGTAGTCGTCAATCGACCAGGACCGATTGGTAGTCATCAGCACGCCATGCTCGACCTGGCCAATCAAGTCATCGAGCGAAGCGCTGCCAGGCTCCAGGTTGATGTTGGCCATGCGGTCAATCGGCGCCCGGTTCCAGGAGGCAGAGCGAAAATTGGCTACACCGGGCAAGCCCGAGCGCACCTGCGATTCGAGCGAACCCAAACCGCGCTTCAGAACCCCGCTCTCGATCAGCATTTCTTTGCTGGCGTGGTGGCCGCCGTCGTCAAAGGCGTAGCTGGCAAGCTCATGGGTCTTGGTCGGATCGAACGACACATTCATCAACGCCGAGCCGTACTGGAGGTTGCCGAAGTCTTGTTGCCTGACAAAGCTCCAGCCGGCGTAGTTGCGCTCATCACCGAGGATGCGGTCAAGCTCCAATGGGTGGCCAATCGATTCGTGGATCTGCAGCATCATCTGGTCCGGCAGCAAGATCAAGTCCATGCGCGCCGAAGGGCAGTTGCTGGCGTTTAACAGCGCCAATGCTTGCTCCGCGGTATGCTGGGCCTGGCGTACCAGCATGGCGCGATCAAAAACCTCACCGCCAAATTGACCGGTGCGTGACCAGCTCCGCGTTTGCGACTCGAGGCCCTCGGCGGCAGTCGCAGACAGCGTGATATCGACCATGTCAAAACTCTGGCGAATATCGGACCCGTTGGAGGAAAAGTAGTTGATCTGGGTTTGGATCAACATCGCGTTGGCATTGCGGTTGACCAGAGAATCTGACAGCTTCATGGCTTGCGAAGCAGCCATCAGGCAGTCAGTAATTTCAGCCAGGCTGGCGGCGTCCAGATCGCGTTCGCGTGGGCTGTGGTAGCTGCCCCTCGCAATTGGCCGCTGGCTGGAATCGAAGGCGTGCACCTTGTGGCCGCTGGTAGCGCGGGTGGTGGCAATGGCACGCTCGAAGGCGCGCTCTAAACCGGCGCTGCTGAGATCGGCAGTTGCGGCATAACCAAAGTGCCCGTCAAGCAACACTTCACACATCGCACCTACTTCAAGACAAGTTTGATTTCGCTCCGGGCGGTCATTGCGCACGGTTCGTTGGGTCGTGGTCTCGCTTGAATAACGCAGACCCGCCCACTGTGCCGACTTCAGCGCGTGTTGCAGGGCAGATTCATGAGGGATAACGGTGTTTGGCATGATTGAAAGTTGTTGTTGAGTGATGTTCGAGTGTTTTTGCTCAGTGCGAAGTCGCGCGCAGGCTGGCACGGTGGTGACGAAAGTGGAGCACGGCCAAACACAGCGACGCAAGCTGCAGTGCCGAGCAAAAATAGAAAGGCGCTCCAATTCGCCAGTCGCCCGTGGGGTAGTGCGAGACCGCGGCCAGCATAGGTGCCGCCAGCATCGGCGCCACCACCGCCATCAGGCTGTTGAGGGAACTCACGGCACCCAGCGTCTGACCCTGGCTGCGGCTGTCGGCCGCCGATGAAATCAAGCTCTGAACCGATGCGGCAACCGTGACGCCAAAAATATTGACGCCGATGACGACATACATCATCCAGCCTTCAGTGGCGGCACCCCACAGGGCATAGGCGAGGGCCGAAGAGATCAGGCCGAAGACGGCCAGGCGCTGCGGGGAAAAGCGTTTGAGCAAAGGCCCCAGCAAGAACCCCTGCACGGCGACCGACACGATACCAACCATGGCTAGCGACCAGCCGTTCTGTAGCGGACCCCAGCCAAACTTGAAGCTGGTGTAGAGTACCCAACTGGTGTACAGCACAAACTGCGCGAGGCCGCTGAACGCGACCACCCCCACCAGTGGGCCAACGCCCTTGAGCTGTGCCAGCTTGCGCAAGGAAACCACCGGGTTGGCGGCGCGCCAGCTAAACGGTTTGCGCTGCAAAACGGGCAACGACTCCGGCAGCACAAAATAGCCATACAGCAAATTGACCATCGCCAAAACACCCGCCGCGAAAAATGGCAGCTGCAAGTCGATCGCGCCCAGCAACCCACCCATGACCGGACCGACGATAAAGCCTAGCCCCATCATGGCTCCCAGCAAGCCGAACCGTTTTGCGCGTTGCTCGGGTGGGGTGATATCGGCCACGTAGGCGTTTGCAATAGCCGCGTTGGCCTGCATCGCACCGGCCGCCACCCGCACGACAATCAAGACCCACAGCGCCGTGGCGAATGCGGTGCCAAAAAAGCTGACGCCCAAACCCAGAAAGCCCAACAGCAACACGGGCCTGCGACCGAAATGGTCGGACAGGGCGCCCAGTACCGGCGACATCAGGAAATTCGAAATACCAAAGGAAAAGGCGACGACGCCGTACCAATATGCCTGATCGGATTTCGAACCGGAAAAGTTGCCAACCAGCGTGGGCAACACAGGAATAATCAATCCGATGGCCACCATATCGATCAACACGGTCAGCATGATGAAGGGCATCGCGGCGTCACGGGAGCGCAGGGGCTTAAGCATGGCGGGAAGCTGATTCGTCCACTGGGTTCTTTCTTCGCTCATTGAATGATGTCAAACTATATCCGGGCAAATTGAAAGTCAACCATACTATCCGGATGTAAAAGCCTCATGCGACGCAAGGACGGCTATCGGCCAAATCGAGTTTGCCGGGGGGTGACCTGTCTGCGCTCGACTTGTTTTTCATTTAATGGCTACAATTTTGCTTGTCAACTTGCGGTGACTTTGAGACCCGTCAGGCTGGCAGCTATTGCATTTCAACCAAGATCGGAAAACTGATGAAATCATTTGCTTCGGCCGCGGCCGTTTTGTGCCGTAGCGGGTTTGTTGTTTGTGCCATGCTGTCCATTGGACTTGCCAACGCAGATCAGGGCCGCTACCAGGTGTCTGGTGATGGACAGGAAGTGACCGACACGCAAACCAAACTGGTCTGGCAGCGCTGCACCTACGGCCAGAAATGGGACGGCAAAGCGTGCTCCGGCAAACCGATCAAAGTAACGTTCGCACAGGCCAAAAAAATTGCTGCAGCCGCCGGTGCGCAGTGGCGCGTACCACATAAGGAAGAGTTGATCAGTTTGCTGGAAAAGACAGGAAAGAAGACCAGCATCAACAAAGAGGCATTCCCCAATACCATGGCGACAATATTCTGGGCCGACCGCCCAGAGAAGAATGACAACCTGAATGCCTGGTTGGTCGATTTTCGCAATGGCCATGTTCTTGGAAATGCCGGCGAGGCCAAGTTTCTCGTTCGCCTGACTCGCGCTTCTTGACGCGTCGCTATTGATCGAAAGGGCCGCAGCCAGGTCCTGCTCACGGCGTTGCTGCCTGTTTGCGGATCAGGGGGTTGCGGATTTTGCTGTGTCAGAGCGCGCCCGGGCTTCGGCTCTAACGATGTCAGCGCCCAGACGCCCGGCGAGCAGATGAATCAAATGAAAACCGAATGACGGGTTCTGGTAGTACAACTGTTTGACCGTGCTTTCGTGAATTTGCAGTACCGTGCAGGCGCTAATGCAGCTCGCGGTCATGGTGTGCAAGCCACCGGGCGAGAACAGCGCGATCTCGCCAAGGATGCTACCGGGCTCTACCGGCTTGCCGATTTCCAGTAGCTCCATTTGTCCGTGCGCCAGCAGGTACAGATGTTCGGCTTTGTCATCCTTTTTAAACAGGATGTGCCCGGCCTTCAACTTGCGCGCCTTCATATACGGTTTGAGCCAAAGCCCGGCCTGGTCCGCCGCCAGCTCAGCCCGGCTGACACGTCGTGTCAAGCGTGTGATCTCCACAGCGCGGTAGACGTTGATGGGTAGTAGCACAACCGCTACCGCCAGCGTCGACAACGACGGATGCAAGACGCCAAAGGCCATCAGCCCCACATTGCTGCAGACGGCCAGCCAGCGCAACGGCATCATGGTGCGCATCAGCGCGCCCGCCATGACCATAGCCACTGCCAAGAGCATCGCCACATGCGCAATGAGCTGTTGCGGAGACGCCAGCACATCGTCCGCAGCCCGCTGCGCTAAATCGGAAAGCACAGAGATAAAGTTGGCGAACATAGGGTGGGACCACTGATCATGGGCGCATCGTACATGGCTTCAACTTTGGATGCGCAGCTACACGACTTTCTCCGTTGAGGCAGCGGATTGTCGCAATCGATCAAGGCCGTCTTGGTGTGCCTGACGTGTTTGTCAGTGTCAACTGTTCCGGTGTATATGCCACTGTTTTGTGATTTAGGTTACTCAGGTTTAAATCCACCACGCAGTTGTGGTTATCGGGAGGGAAGATATTTCTACCCGGTAAAAGTAGCATCATTCACCCGGCAAGATGTGTTTCGGCTACCAGAAATTTAGGGCAAACCCGGCAAAGTAACCGACCGGCAATCTACTTTTCGTATCTGGGGGTGAACGATGTTTGAAAAACTTAAGGAAGGAGCTGCGGGTGCGGTAGCGAACAAGGCTCACGAAGTGCTTCAAGAGTTCAACAACACCCTTCCTACCCTCAAAGCGCTGGGCCTTTCGGTCAGCAATATCTCCTTCGGGATGGGACTTGTGCCAGAGATCAAAGCCACCTTCACCGGGTCTGTTGAAGCGCTGGAGCCTGACAAAATCAAGGATCTCATGGAACAGCACCGAGACAAGAAGACTCTCATTGCAATCCTGGAGGTCTTGCGCACGGCGGGCACTTTCAAGGAGCAGTTGAGCGAGCTCCCGGTCACCGGGATCAAGGTTGACGTGACGCTGGGTATACCCCCCAAGCTGGCGGTGGAGTTGCTTACTAAAAACACCACCCGCGATCTGTCTGCCTAAGCTGCGAGCCAAAGTTTTGGCAAGTCGGGTAAGGTGCGAAAAATCCGCGACAGCGAACCGTTGCGCACCAGGGTGGCGGCGTGTTCGATGTCGGGTGCCAGAAAACGGTCCTGTGCCATGGCAGGTATCTGCTGGCGTAGTAGCGTGTGGGCTTGCTCCAGTGCGTCGGAGCTTTGCAGCGGGCGCAAAAATTCAATGCCTTGCGCCGCCGCCAGCAGCTCAATGCCCAGAATGTTGGCTGTGTTGCTGATCATCGCTTGCAGGCGTCGCGCGGCAAAGGTGGCCATCGACACATGGTCTTCCTGATTGGCGCTGGTGGGCAGGCTGTCGACACTGGCCGGGTGAGCCAGCGATTTGTTTTCGGACGCCAATGCGGCAGCGGTCACATGGGCGATCATGAAGCCGCTGTTGAGACCGGCATCAGAGGTCAGAAACGGCGGCAGGCGCGACACGCTAGCGTCAATCAGCATGGCGATGCGGCGCTCGGCAATGGCGCCCACTTCGGCAATGGCGAGCGCCATGCCATCGGCTGCCAGCGCCACCGGTTCGGCGTGGAAGTTGCCGCCCGACACCATTGCCCCATGGTCCGAAGAGCTCGCGCCGGTGTCGCTCGGGGCAAACACCAGCGGGTTGTCGGTCACAGCATTGGCCTCGCGCAGCAGCACCAGCGCGCCGTGGCGCAGCTGGTCCAGACAGGCACCCACCACTTGCGGCTGGCAGCGCAGGCTGTAAGGGTCTTGCACCCGGTCATCACCGTCAACATGGGAATGGCGAATGGCACTGCCCTGAAGCAGCGCGCGGTAATAGGCGGCCACGTCAATCTGGCCCGGTTGGCCACGCAGCGCATGGATACGCGGGTCAAATGGCCCGTCACTGCCACGGGCGGCATCCACTGTCAGCGCGCCAATCACCAGGGCCGCTTCCAGTACCGGCTCAAAACTGAGTAGGGCGTGCAGCGCCAGGGCGGTAGAGGTCTGCGTACCGTTGATCAAGGCCAGGCCTTCCTTGGCGCCCAGCGTGAGCGGTGCGATGCCCGCATTTTGCAGTGCAGCGGCCGCCGGTACGCGCTTGCCATCCTGCAGCATGTCGCCTTCGCCGATCAGCGCCAGTGTCATGTGCGCCAGCGGCGCCAGGTCGCCCGAAGCGCCGACCGAACCCTGCGACGGCACGTAAGGCACCAAACCGGCGTTGTGCACCGCCAGCAAGGTGTCGATTACCACCTCGCGCACACCCGAATAACCACGCGCCAGACTGGCGGCCTTGAGTGCAAGCATCAGCCGCACCACCTCAGGTGCCAGCGGCTCACCGACGCCGACGCTATGAGAGCGAATCAGGTTCAGTTGCAGTGTCTCCAACTGGGCTTTACTGATGCGCTGGTTGGCCAGCTTGCCAAAGCCTGTGTTGACGCCGTAGACCGGTGCGTCGCCGTCGGCGGCACCTTGCACCACGCGCTGGCTGGCACGGATGATGTCGCGGCTGGACGCCGGTAGTGCCAATTGCTGGACGCCAGTATGGATGGCTTGCAGTTGCTCCAGGGTGAGATGGCCTGGCTTGATGGTGAAACCGGTCAGCATCTTATTGTCCTTTCATGGGCATGTTCATGCTGTGTTCACGTGCGCAGTTTTCTGCAATTTCATAGCCTGCATCGGCGTGTCGCATGACGCCAGTGGCCGGGTCGTTCCACAAAACGCGTTCGACGCGCTGTGCCGCCTCCGGGGTGCCGTCGCAAACAATCACCACGCCGGAGTGCTGCGAGTAGCCCATGCCGACGCCGCCGCCGTGGTGAATACTGACCCAGGTGGCGCCGCTGGCGGTATTGAGCAGCGCGTTCAACAATGGCCAGTCGCTGACGGCATCGCTGCCGTCCTTCATGGCTTCGGTCTCGCGGTTCGGCGATGCCACCGAGCCGCTGTCCAGATGGTCCCGCCCAATCACGATCGGGGCTTTGAGCTCGCCTGTGCGCACCATCTCGTTGAACGCCAGGCCGGCCAGGTGCCGCTCGCCCAGACCGATCCAGCAAATGCGTGCCGGCAGGCCCTGAAAGCTGATGCGCTGTTCGGCCATATCGAGCCAGCGGTGCAGGCCTTTGTTGTGGGGGAAGAGTTCCTTCATCTTGGCGTCGGTCTTGCGGATGTCTTCGGGGTCGCCGCTGAGCGCGACCCAACGGAACGGGCCAACCCCGCGGCAGAACAGCGGGCGCACATAGGCCGGCACAAAACCGGGGTAGTCAAACGCGTTGGCTACGCCGTAGTCTTTGGCCACCTGCCGCAGGTTGTTGCCGTAGTCCACGGTCGGGATGCCCATGGCATGAAAAGCCAGCATGGCGCGCACGTGGGTGGCGCACGATTCACCGGCGGCTTGGGTCAGCTCGGCGTGCTGCGCCGGGTCGCGCTGTGCAGTGCGCCAGCGCGCCACACTCCAGCCCGAGGGCAAATAGCCATTGATGATGTCGTGCGCCGAGGTCTGGTCGGTCACGATGTCGGGGCGGATACCTCCGGCTTGGGCACGCTTCACCAGTTCCGGCAGCACGTCCGCCGCATTGGCGCACAGGCCGATCGACACCGCCTCCTTGCGGCTGGTGTGGTGGGTGATCATCTCAAGGGCTTCATCCAGGTTGGCGGCCTGCTTGTCCAGGTAGCGGGTGCGCAGACGGAAGTCAATGCTGGACTGCTGGCACTCGATGTTGAGAGAACAGGCGCCGGCAAAGGTGGCCGCCAGCGGCTGCGCGCCGCCCATGCCACCCAGCCCGGCGGTCAGTATCCAGCGCCCGGCCAGGTTGCCGTCAAAATGCTGGCGGCCGGCCTCGACAAAAGTCTCGTAGGTGCCCTGCACAATGCCTTGCGAGCCGATGTAAATCCAGCTACCGGCCGTCATCTGACCGTACATCATCAAGCCGGCGCGGTCGAGCGCATTGAAGTGTTCCCAGGTTGCCCACTTGGGCACCAGATTGGAATTGGCGATCAGCACACGCGGTGCCCCGGCGTGGGTGCGAAAAACAGCCACCGGTTTACCGGACTGCACCAGCAGGGTTTCGTCTTCCTTGAGCTTTTTCAGTGAATCCAAGATGGCGTCAAAGCATGGCCAGTTTCGGGCCGCCTTGCCAATACCGCCATACACCACCAGCTCATCGGGGTTTTCGGCAACTTCCGGGTCCAGGTTGTTCTGGATCATGCGGTAGGCTGCTTCAATTTGCCAGTTGGCGCAGGTCAGACGGGTGCCCCGGGGTGCGCGTACCGGGCGTGCCTTGCTTTCTGCGAATGGGGTTTTTTGGAGATCAGACATGGTTGAACTCGGGTATCGGTTAAGGGTTTGTCTGGATAGTATAGTTGTCTATACAACTTATATAATATGGGGGAAACCCTGATTCATGAAAAAAGTTTTGCCATGCCAAACCTGACCCCTGCCAAACTGCCGGCCTACGAACAGGTCAAGGCTTTCGTCAAAGCCCAGATCACCCAGGGCGTTTGGCGGCCCGGTGATGCCGTGCCCAGCGAGGCCGCATTGCAGCAGAAGTTTGGCGTCAGCCGCATGACCATCAATCGGGCCGTCAAGGAGTTGGCGGTGGAAGGCCTGGTGACCCGGGTCCAGGGCTCCGGCACAGTGGTGGCCCAACTGCATCGCATCTCAAGTACGCTGGCGGTGCGCGATATTCACGAAGAAGTGCTGGAACGCGGCCATGCGCACAGCATCAAAATCGTTTTGCTTGAAAGCGTGCGCGCCGATGCGGCATTGGCGCGGGTTCTCAATTTGCGATCCGGGACCCGAGTTTTTCACTCGGTACTGGTTCACTATGAGGATGGGGTGGCGATTCAGTTTGAAGACCGTCATGTCAATCCTGCCTCGGCGCCGCACTATCTCGGCAATGATTTCGAAACCAGGACGCCAACCCATTACCTGCTGGAACACGCACCGCTGACCGAAGCCAGCTACTCCATAGAAGCCTCTTTGCCAAGTGCCCAGGAGGCAAAACACCTGGCCATCAAACGCAGCGAGCCCTGTCTGGTGATGACCCGGCGCACCATCAGTGGCATGCACGTGGCCAGTTGGGTGCGGCTGGTGTACCCTGGCCTGCGCTACAGTTTCAACGGAAAGTTTCAGCTGTGAGCTGGCAGACAGTTCGCCTGGCCGATGTGTTGCCCAGCCCCTGGCGCAATGGCGGCGGTGTGACACGTGAACTGGCTGCCTGGCCCATCCCGCACGACTGGATCTGGCGCATGTCGGTGGCCGAGGTTGCACGCAGTGGACCTTTCTCACGCTTTGACGGGGTGCAACGCTGGTTTGCCGTGCTGGGTGGTGCTGGCGTGCGGCTGACCCTGGGTGGACACGCACATGAATTGACACGCGATAGCGAACCCCTGTGCTTTGACGGCGCCAGCGCCGTGGAATGCCAGTTGCTTGATGGTGCCACGCAGGACTTCAACCTGATGCTGCACGCTGACAAGGCTGCGGCACAGATGAAGAGAATTTCAGGTACCGTCAACATGGTTCTGGATGCGCCGAAAACTGTAGCGGTCTACGCTGCAGGGGAGGGCACTCAAGTGCTTTGTGAGCAAGACTCTTTCGAGTTGGCGGCGCACAGCCTGGCTTGGCAAGCCCTGCCGGCAGGGTCTACCGTGCAGCTCAAAACAGAAGGCGCTTTGTGGATGGAGATTGACCCATGAGCCTGAAACTCTGGACCCACTGCATGCTAGCGACGATGCAGCCCGACGCTGCGCTGCCTTACGGCCTGATTGAGGATGGCGCGCTGGTGGTAGAGGGTGCCACGCTGCGTTGGGTCGGCTCGCGGCGCGACTTGCCGCCGCAATGGGTCCAGCGTTGCGGGCAACAGCATGATGCGGGCGGGGCGTTGATCACGCCCGGGCTGATTGATTGTCACACCCATCTGGTCTACGCTGGCGACCGCTCGGATGAATTCGAGTTGCGCTTGAATGGTGCCTCTTACGAGGAGATTGCACGAAAGGGCGGCGGCATTGCGTCCACCGTGCAGGCCACCCGCAGCGCCAGCCCGGAGGACTTGAAGACGCAAAGCCGGGTGCGCTTGCAACAGTTGCTGGCCGAGGGCGTGACGACGCTGGAGATCAAGTCGGGTTACGGTCTGGCGCTGGCACATGAACGCAAGTGCCTGCAGGCGGCCCGCGATCTGGGGCGAGAGAACGCGCTCGCCATTCGCACCACGTTCCTGGGCGCCCACGCGTTGCCGACGGAGTTTGCCGATCGACCGGACAATTACATCGACGAGGTGCTGCACATGATGGTGCTGCTTCACGCCGACGGTCTGGTCGATGCAGTGGATGGGTTTTGTGAACATATCGCTTTTAGCCCGACGCAAATTACGCGCGTGTTCGCGGCGGCGCGTTCCCTGGGGCTGCCAGTGAAACTGCATGCCGAGCAACTCAGCGACAGCGGTGGCGCGCAATTGGCGGCCAGTTTTGGTGCGCTCAGCTGCGATCACCTGGAGTGGTTGTCGCCAGAGGGCGCGCAGGCCATGGCGGCTGCCGGCAGCGTCGCTGTCTTATTGCCGGGTGCGTTTTATTTCTTGCGTGAAACCAGGCTGCCGCCGGTGGATCTGCTGCGCCGTCACCGGGTACCGATAGCCGTTTCTACCGATTGCAACCCCGGCAGCTCACCCTGCAGCTCACTCTTGTTGATGCTCAATATGGCTTGCACCCTGTTCAGGTTGACCCCGCAAGAAGCACTGACCGGGGTGACGCGCCATGCCGCGCAGGCGCTGGGATTGCGCGACCGTGGCGTGCTGGCCGCTGGCATGCGCGCCGACTTTGTGCTGTGGGACGTTCAGCGTCCGGCCCAGCTTAGTTATGCATTGGGTGCCAATCCCTGCATTCAAACGATTTTCAATGGTGAACCACGATGATTTTTACGTTGCATTGCGGCAGCGCGCCGCTGTTGGTGAGCATGCCCCATATCGGGACCGACTTCCCGCCGGAATTGCAGGATGCCTATGTACCGCGTGCCCTGGCCGTGGAAGACACCGACTGGCACTTGGACCTGCTCTATGACTTTTTGCCCGAGCTTGGCGCCAGTTTGCTCAAACCGTGTTATTCGCGTTACGTGATCGACCTGAACCGCCCACCCGACGATGCGCCCATGTACCCCGGTGCGGCGAATACCGAGTTGTGCCCGACCCGATTCTTCACTGGCGATTCGCTCTACAAGCCGGACTGCGCACCCTCGATGGAAGAGCGCAGCAGGCGCCGCGATGCCTATTGGCTGCCGTATCACACCGCCCTGGCCACGGAGTTGCAGCGCATCAAGGCACAGCACGGTTATGCCTTGCTATGGGATGCGCACAGCATCCGATCGCAACTCCCATGGTTGTTTGCGGGCACCCTGCCGGGCCTGAACATTGGCACCGCCAATGGCGCCAGCGCCCACGCGTCGATTGCCTCTGCCGTGGAGCGTGTCTGTGCCGCCGCCAACGGACCCAGCCACGTGCTCAACGGCAGGTTCAAGGGCGGCTACATCACACGGCAATATGGCGCCCCGCGCAATCAGGTGCACGCCCTGCAACTGGAGATGTGCCGCTACCTGTACATGCGTGAGGACGCACCGTTTGACTACGACCTGGACAAGGCCAGACAAATCCAGCCTTTGCTCAAGGCGATGATGAACAGTGCCGTTGCGGCCTGCAGAGGTCTGTATGAGCATTGAGGTGAAACGCTTCTTCGCTGCGCAGGCCTGGGTCGATGGCAGTTGGTGTCGTGACGTGCTGTTGACGGTCGACGCTGGTGGCGCGTGGAGTGGTATCCAGGCCAATGCGTCGCTGGCAGTTCGACAGGGCGCTACTGTTCTCGACGGCCCCGTGTTGCCGGGCCTGGTGAACGCCCACAGTCACGCGTTTCAACGCGCCATTGCCGGCTTGACGGAGCGTGTCAGCGCACTGGGTGCCAACGACAATTTCTGGAGCTGGCGCGACCGCATGTACGGCGTCGCCAGACGCATCACGCCCGATCAACTGGAAGCCATTGCGGCCTTGCTTTACGCCGAGTTGCTGGCCGGTGGCTACACGCAAGTGTGTGAGTTTCACTACTTGCACAACGCGGGGGATGGTCAACCTTATGCCGACCCGGCCGAGATGTCGCTGGCGCTGGTGCGGGCCGCACAACGGGTCGGCATGGGCTTGACGCTGCTGCCCACCTTGTACATGCGTTCCGGTTTTGCTGCCACCGGTCTGCGTGAGGATCAATGCCGCTTTGCCGGTACGCCCGACAGTGTGTTGCGCTTGGTCGAAGGTGTGCAGAGCCAAATTCGTTCGTACGCCAATATCAACGTCGGTGTTGCGCTGCACTCCTTGCGTGCGGCAGATGAGGCGGCCATCAAGGAGGTGGCGGCATTTGCTGCCAAGCAGAGTCTTCCCGTCCACATCCATATTGCGGAACAAATGCAGGAGGTGCAGGAGTGCATCAATCACACCGGGCAGCACCCCATCGAATGGCTGATGGCGCACCTGCCAGTCAATGCCCACTGGAACCTGGTCCATGCCACCCACACCACCGCGGCCGAGCTAAAGGCAGTAGCCCAGAGTGGCGCGTCCATCGTCATTTGCCCCAGCACTGAAGCGAATCTGGGCGACGGGGTGTTTGATTTTTCGGGCTATGCCAACATCGGCGGCCATTGGTCTATTGGTTCCGACAGCCACGTTACCCGCAGCTGGACCGAAGAGCTTCGCCTGCTGGAGTATTCACAGCGCCTGACGCAACGCCGGCGCAATGTGGCCGCGCAAGCCGGCACCCTTGAGAGCTCCGCAGCCGCTTTGTTCGAGGCCGCTCTGGCCGGTGGTGGCAGCGCCACGGCTCGACCGCTGGGTACCATTGCCTTGGGAAACCGCGCCGATTTTCTGGTGCTTGACGATCAGGCGCCCGCGCTGCTGGGTGTGCCTTCTGAAAACTTGCTAGACGCACTGGTGTTCTCCAGCCCCGATGCCCGCTGCCGTCAGGTTTTTGTTGCTGGCGAGCAGCGGGTGGTTGCGGGGCGGGTTTGTGCATGTGAGCCGAATACGGACCTTTGGCTTCAACTGGCACAGGATTTTGTGCAAACCATGAAGGTACTGTGGTCCTGATGTGGCGTGGTCCGCGACAATAGCGCTTATGACCTACACCTCAGTTAATTTCGACGATGTCGCGGCAGACGCCGCCCCGAACATCCCTGAAGGATTCCGCCCTGTCAAAGTGGGTGGTCTATTTATTTTCCACAATGGCCCGCTGTACGGCAAGTGGACCGGGCGGCGCCTGCTGATGGGATTTCGCGTGGAAGAGCGTCATACCAACCCGCTCAAGATGTGTCATGGCGGCATGCTGGCGACGTTTGTCGACATGCTGATTCCCTGCGCCTCGATGTACCAGAACGAGATGGAGCGGCGTTTCTTGCCGACCATCAGCCTGCAGATTGACTACATGGGCCCAGCGCCTTTGGGTGCCTGGATACAGGGCGAGGCCGACGTACTTCGCACCACGCGCAACATGCTGTTTGGCCAGGGTCTGGTCACGGCTGATGGTGAACCCGCCTTGCGCGTCAGCGGCATCTTCAAGATGGGGCAAGTGATCGGCGACGGCAAGGGCAACGATCCCCTGGGTTTGAAGTAGACGGTGTCTGGCGGGGTGACCAAGGTGATGGCAGCCGCTTGGGAGAATCTACCGGCGTTCTACGACGGTCGGACCGGTCCTGCGACGTAGCCGACGTTCAATGGTTGATTCGGAAATTCGGCATCAGACACATACCCGACCTTGGACTTTCAGAACTGCTCGCTCCAAAGCAGTCGCAAGAGATGCCTCAACATCGCTTCACGAGCGGTCTTTCAGGCACCCGCCTTGGCACATAGGCTGGGAATGCTACTCATATCGTGCCGTCTGCAGCGCCGCCAAGTTTGAACACCGCCACTGCTTGAACCAGTTTCTTCAATTGAGACTCCAGGCCGGCAGCGGCAGCGGCCATCTTTTCGACCAAGGCTGCATTTTCCTGGGTACCATGATCCAACTGGGAAAGGGCTTCCGCTACCTGTGAAACGCCAGCACTTTGTTCGTCGCTGTCAACACTGATTTCACCCATGAGGTCGGTCACTCGCCGTATGCTGTTGACCACTTCCTGCATGGTGCCACCAGCCCGGCTCACCATTGCATTGCCCTGATCAACGCGGTCCACACTGGCACTGATGTGCGACCTGATTTCTTTGGCGGCGCTCGCTGACCGGCCGGCCAGGGAGCGGACTTCTGTAGCAACTACGGCAAAACCGCGTCCCTGTTCGCCGGCGCGCGCAGCGTCACGTGGCGCACTCGATCACGACGTTGCGCCTGCACTTGAGCGTTGCACTCGCAAGCGCTCTGGGGCACTGCCCTCATTGCAAGTGGGTAAGTCTAAGATTAATCTTATGACACAATAAGATTAGGAAAGTGGGGTACTAAGAACAGGCCATTACCGTTGCCCGGTTGTTCAACACCAAGGATCACCATGACTACGCCACTTTTCGGACAACACTTAAGCTTGATGGAAGAGCTCAAGGCAGAGACGTTTTCGGCGCATGCACGGCTACAGACTGCGCCCATGTTTCAGGCGCTGGCGGCCTGCGAGCTGCCGCTGGAATCGTACGTCGGGCAACTGCGCGCCTTGTTGGCCGTTCATGGGGTGATCGAGCCGGCTCTGGCAAGCAGCCGCGACAAACGCATCGCCTCGGTATGGCATGCCGACATGGGCAAGCTCCACCTGCTGCAAAAGGACCTGGACTACTTTGAGCCGCGTACGGTGGCGGACATCAAGGAGGCGGTGCAGGCAGCGCTGAAAACCGCCGCCGAGCTGCGCGTTCAATCGCTTGAGGAACCGCTCGCGCTGTTGGGTTGGCTGTATGTTTTGGAGGGTTCGACGCTGGGCGCTCAGGTGGTGAGCCCGATGGTGGCGCGCGCCCTGGTGCTCAGCGGCGAGGACGGACTGGTCTATCTGCACAGCTACGGCGCTGCGGTGCGCCAGCACTGGGCGCAGTACCAGCAACGCATGAACGCCTTGCATTTGAGCGCACCGGAGCGCGCCCAGATGATTGCCGCCGCCAACGACTTGTTTGCCGCACTGGAGGCGGTGTTTCGAGCGCTCTACCCATTCCAGCCGGAGTCCAAGACCTATTTGGTCACTTCCATCAACCCCGAAGCCGGACGCCACCCGGTGCCCGCCGATGCGCGCGAACTCCAGGCCTCGATACGGGCCGGCGATATTTGCTGGGAGCGCTTTCCCTATTTTGAGCAGCGCTACGGCGAGCGCGGGCGCCGCTTTGCTCGCAGCGATGCCGCCTGGCAGGCCACGCTGGCAACGGCGCGCCAGATGGCCAGCGCATAAAGGACAGACCATGGCCCACACCATCGACGAAACAACTTACCAGCAGTACCTCAGCGCCCTGCTGGCGGGCAACCGCGCCGAGTGTGCCCGGATCGTGCAGGAACTCGTGTCAGCGGGCACGCAGCTCAAGCACCTTTACACAGACCTGTTCCGGCGCAGTCAGTACCGGGTTGGCGAACTTTGGGAGTCCCAACGCATTTCGGTGGCCGTAGAGCATCTGGCCACTGCCATCACCGAGCGGATGCTGAGTCTGGTTCACCCCCTGGTGCTAAGCGGAGCGGCGCGCGACCGCACCATCATTATTGCCTGTGTTGCGGACGAATATCATCAACTGGGCGGCAGGATGATTGCCGATTTCTGTGAACTGCGTGGCTGGCGCGCCCCCTTCCTGGGCGCCAACACCCCGCTGGCGGATCTGCTGCAATTAATCGAGGAGCGCCGACCGAACTTGCTCGGTTTGTCCTTGAGCATTTTTTTCAACCTGCCTTCCTTGCTCAAGGCCCTCGATGCCGTGAGCATTAGATTTCCAGATCTGCCGATCCTGGTCGGCGGGCAGGCTTTCCGCTGGGGCGCGAAGGCCGCCCTGCAGCCCTATCCGAATGCCAAGTACATAGAGTCGCTCGATGAACTGGAACAAAGCATGGAGGCCTATGAGCATTGACCCCTCGGCATTTTCCGACGGCCCCGGCTGGTGTTTCCTCAGGGATAGCAGCAGCGTCATGGCGGTGCGCGTGAATTCCGGGGGCACGATCCTCGCGGCGAACCGACATGCAGTGGACCTGGTCGGCGCGCCGCTGGTGGGGCGGCCCTGGCACGACATGCTGCTCAATTTCACTGGCATTACGCCGTTCGCCGACTGGCTTGCCGATCCGGCGCGGCCGCGCCTGCTCAATATGCGCACCGCCGCGGGCCTACCACCGACGCTCGAAGTCACGGTCGAGCCTTCAGGGGAAGATTACCTTTTGTTCGGCGAAATCAATGCGGCGGAGCAGACGCGCCTGCGGCGCGAGGTATTGGAACTCAATCATGAACTGAACAACCTAACGCGCGAACTCGCCCTCAAGAACGACGAGTTGGCGAAGCTGAACGCGCTCAAGAACCAGTTTCTCGGAATGGCTGCGCACGATTTGCGCAAACCAATCAGCCTTATCCTGAGCTATGCGGAGTTCGTCATCGACGAGGCGGGCGACACCCTGTGCGCCGAGCACCGCGATTTCCTCAACACCATCCGCAGCGTGGCGGACCGCATGCGCGGCGTAGTGGATGATTTCCTTGATGCGAGCATGATCGAGGCGGGCCGCTTCAGTCTCGACGAGCGACCGGTAGAGCTCGGCGAACTGGCTCGTGCCGCAGTGATGCTGATTAAGCTTGTCGCCACCAAGCGCGGGGTTCAGATCAGCATTGATCTTGATGCATCCATTGGCCCATTGTGGGTGGACGCAGCCAAAATCGAGCAGGTGCTGACCAACCTCTTGAGCAACGCGGTCGAACACTCTCCGACCGGCGGCCACGTAACACTCGCCAGCCACTTGATGCCGGATGCGTTGCGCGTTCAGATTGCCGACAACGGCCCGGGAATTTCCCCGGAGCAACATCAGCGCCTGTTCCAGTCCTTTGCCAGCGGACAGGGCGCGCGCAAATCGACCGGCGAACGTAGCATCGGACTGGGCCTGGCCATCGCGCGCAAGGCTATCGAGGCCCATGGCGGACGCATGTTCGTCCAGAGTGAACTCGGCCACGGTTCAGTGTTCGGCTTCACGCTGCCTCTGGGCCGCTTGGGCGGCGCGTGCGCAGTCAACCCCTATCCCATTCAGGAAGAACAGCGATGACTGAGCCTGCTGCGACCACGCTGGTGGTGATCGACGATGATCCCGATGTGTTGCGCGCCACGGCGCGCGTGCTGAGGCAGGCGGGCTACGACGTAGTCACCGGAGAAAGCGCCGCGCAGGCACTGGAACTGACGTGGCGCCACCGACCGGCGATTCTGCTGCTCGACGTGATGCTGCCCGATGGCAATGGTATTGATGTGGCCAGACAGTTGAAGAGCGAACCTGCGCTGGCGAGCGTTTTCATCATTCTTTTTTCCGGATTAAAAACCTCGGGCGAGGATCAGGCCGCCGGATTGGACGCCGGATTGGTCGATGGCTACATCGCGCGGCCCTTCAGCAAGCCGGAGTTTTTGGCCCGTATCGATGCCATGCTGCGCCTGCACGCGGCGCAAGAATCGCTGCGCGAGGCGCTCAGCCAGATACGCCAGATCGCGAGTCTGGTTCCTGGTCTGATTTGCCAATACCGCCTGCGCCCCGATGGCAGCTCCTACTTCCCGTTCGTCAGCAAAGCCATCAGTGAAATCTTCCGGGTCAGCCCGGAGGAGGTTAGCCAGGATGCAACTGCGGTTTTTGCCCTGCTTCACCCTGAGGATCACGACCACACCATCGCATCCCTACGAGCTTCTGCCAAGAACCTGAGCCCGTGGTGCCATGAGTTTCGAATGAAATTTAGCGACGGCACGGTGCGCCGGTTGCTCGGCAACGGGATCCCACAGGCCGAGAGCAGCGGGGGCGTCCTGTGGCACTGCTTCATCATGGATGTCAGCGAGCGTAAGCAATTGGAGACAGCCTTGCTCGAGAGCAAAGAGAGTTTCAGAATTATGTTCCATGAGGCGCCATTGGGCATCGCCTTGATTGACTCGCTCAATGGTCAGTTCCTTATGGTCAACCCGATGTTTGCCAAGCTTG
>SESD01000067.1_pt1 | contig 56781 bp, 27 predicted proteins | sample 3171411 | NCBI WGS metagenome assembly SESD01 (sample SAMN06051880, study PRJNA518727) | freshwater metagenome | biome: subpolar coniferous forest; feature: holomictic lake; material: water; isolation source: holomictic Lake 442, 16.5 m depth | place: Canada: near Kenora, Ontario | collected...
GGAACTGATCGCCTTCTCACCGCGCCTCGGCGATGGCGGACTCTGGAACGAACACTTCGATCTGGTCGTTCCGTTCCCGAACGACCGTCGCCCCGGCAAGTACATGGAAGTCCATGATGTGCTGGGACTGGGAATGGACCAGATTGTGGTGTGGGACGAGGAGCGGCTGCATGTGTACGGTCCGGCGACTCTTCCCCGCACGACACGCCGCCGCTACGCGCCGGTGCGCTCCTGGCCGAACACGTCCAACTACCAGGTGAACTTTTCGCTGCCAAGGTGGACCGGAACGGTCGAGAGGTTATGAGACTATGAGAAGAGAAATCGGTTGACGATTACGGGCGACGATTACGGTGGACGGTGTCCTTTCTCCCTCGTAATCCGTAATCGTCGCCCATAATCGTCAACCGAATCGGACAGTAAGTTCCACGTGACCCTGTTCCGCCAGCTTTGACAGAACCCAACTAACGAGACTAAGAAACCATGAAAGCGAAACCCGTACTCAAGGTGGCCACGGTCCAGTTTGAAATGAAACAGGACGACAAGGCCGCCAATCTGGCGACCATGGCGCGCTTCATCGCGCGCGCCGCCGCGGAGGGGGCCGACATCGTCGCCTTCCCGGAGATGTGCCTGACCGGGTACAACTATCTCTTCGAATGCACGCCAAGGAAGCTGAACGCGATCGGCGAGGACGCGGCGCGCGGCCCGTCGGTGCGTAAGGTTTACGCCATGGCGAAGCGGCACGGGATCGTTGTCGCGTTCGGTCTGCTGGAGAAGGCGGCGGACGGCCTGTTCAACACCTATGTCGTGGTCACGCCCGACCGCGGCGTGATCTTCAAGCACCGCAAGATCCATGCGTTCGAGAACTCCGCCATCAGCCAGGGCAGCCAACTCGATGTGTTCGAACTCTTCGGGTGGAAGATGGGCGTGCTGATCTGCTACGACAACAATCTGCCCGAGAACCCCCGCGTACTCTGCCTGAAGGGCGCGGAGGTGATCTTCGCGCCGCACCAGACCGGCGCCTTCGACATGTCGTCGCGCGGCATGGGGCGCATCCCTCTGGATCTCTGGCGCAACCGTGATCGCGATCCCGCCTCGCTGCAACAGGCGATCGAGGGGCCCAAGGGTTACCAGTGGATCGCCAAGTGGCTGCCGTCGCGGCCGTATGACAACAACCTGTTCTACGTCTTCGCCAACGGCGTGGGCATCGACGGCCCGGAAGTGCGCGTCGGCTGCAGCATGATCCTCGACCCCGAGGGGATCATTCTGGCCGAGACGAAGCGGGCCGGGGATGACATGATCGTGGCGTCGCTGAACCGGGATGCGCGCGTCCGCACGGTTTGCAGCGGCCACCTGAAGGCGCGCCGTCCAAGCATGTACGGCAAGATCGTGGAAGCCGTTACGGAACTCGACACGCGCAGCGTGCGCAACGAACTGACCAGCCACAAGATCAAATGATGGCGAAGAGAACGTCAGACATGTCAAATCAATTTTATTCACCGCGCATCGTCGGCGAACGGCGCGCGGACGTCTCCGGTCTCGAAAACCTGCTCGCCTCACCGCCTTTCGCCGGCCGCCAGGGAGAGTCGCTGGCTCTGGCCCTCTATGACTACCTGACCAGCCCCGTCGACGGCGTCTGGCATGGCTGGCCGCCGAACGAACGCGCCGGCGAACCGGTCGGCTGGGGCGACGTGAGCGACCCGGTGAAAACGCTGAACGTCTATGGCTGGGCCATCTGCGGTCAGAGCGCGGAGTTGCTCCACGGCCTGTATCGCGCCGCCGGTCTGCCGGCCCGGATCCGCGGCCTTCCGGGGCACAACGTGTGCGAGGTTTTCTACGACGGACGCTGGCATCTTCTCGACGCGGACATGCGCTCGTGGTTCCGCGCGCCGGATGGACATATCGTCGACGTCGATGAACTGACGCAGAACGCCCGGGCGCTCATCGTCGAGAACACGAACAAATCCAACCCCTGCAATCTTCCGGACCGGAGCCTGGACGATTACGCGAAGATGTACGAGCAAGCCAGGAAGGAAGGCGCGAGCATCTTCCCGCATTGGGCCACGCGGGCCCACACCATGGACTTCATGCTGCGTCCCGGCGAGACCCTGATCCGTTCGCAAGTCCACGAGGGCCGCTTTCATCTGCCGAAGACCTGGCGCGAACTCCTGCGCGGTTCCGCCGGACACGAGTGGCAGGGCCTGCCGCGGGAACGTTTCGCGCCCTTCCGCACCATCGGCAACGGACGCTGGACCTATGCCCCGGACCTCACCGACCGTTCGCGCGATTTCGAGCTCGGCGTGTGGCACCGCGAGGGACTGGCCCAGGACGCACGGGGGCTGAGAGGTCCCGGCACGGCGATCTTTCGCATCCAGTCCCCCTACCCTTTCTGCGGCCTGCCCGACGCCACGCATCCAGACGTGCCACCGTCCAATGGCGTCTGGCTGTCGCTTTCCGGCAAAGGCGCAGTGTCCGCCGAGGTGACGGATTCGGAGGGCCGCTACGTCACCGTCGCCGCGACGAACGGCACCTTCGCCCTGAAACCCGATGTCACGCCCCTGCTCGACGCGCGGTACGGTGCGCTGATCCGCCTGACGCTTGCCGCCGGATCGCAACTCGAGACATTCGCCTTGGATGGCTTTCTCATGACCGCTCCGCTCTCCCTGCCGCGCCTCGCGGAGGGCCGGAACCGGATGGAACTGCGAAGTGGCGACAAGTTCGGCAAGCACACCGTGCCGTGGACCGTGCCCGTGGATTTCCGATCCGAGGCGGCGTTGCGTCAAACGCTGGTCCGGCTGGAGGCCGGCGCCCTGCAAGCCTGGAAACGGGACCGCCTGCGGATTGCGCCCGCGGCTGCGGGACCGGCGCAAGCCATATTCCGTTTCGACGCCCCAGAGTCGGGACGCTTCGCCTGGGCCTATGCGATCGCCACCGTGCCGGAAGGCCCGACGAACACCCCGCCCCGACAGGCGGAAATGGCCTTGAGCATGGATGGCGTGTCCTGGACCAACGTCGCCAGAGTGGCGATCCCCGCCACCCCGTTGCAATGGGATGCCAGTCTCGACGGCGAAATCGTCCCGTCCGCGGCCGCCCCGGCCCTCTGGCTGCGCGTAACCAGCGACACCGGCATCATCGCCCTCGAGTTCGCGGGCCATCTGGAGGCGCCGCCCTCCACCGGCGACCTGCGCATCACGCACCGCTGGACCGAAGATGGCGTTCCACGCGAGTTCACGGCGCCGCCCGGACAGGCGGGGTACGAGATCATGTGCGGCAGGAATCCTCAGGCGCACACGATCGAGATGCGGGCGCCTGCGAGCAAGCGAAGTGGCCAATGACCCGGTCTGATACAATTCTTTTTTCACTTTGGCCGGGGAACGACAGGCTGGAAGCGTGCCGCCACGGGGCCGGACCATCCTGTCCCGCGGGGGCGGAGGTCCCGCCCGCCCATTCTGCGACAACGTACAAGAGGAAAACAGTTCAAGAATAGGAGACCGCATCATGACAAACACCAATAGACATTCCCCTTCCCGTCACCACCTGCTTTTCACAGCGTTTCTCGCCTGCCTGCTCCTGACGGCAGCGACTTCGTTCGCCGCGGACATGGGTTCCGTGGCACTCCGGGCCAATCGCCACGCCTCCATCTCGGACCACTCGGCCGAGCGCGACAAGGTGCAAGGCAACCGTGGAACGATGAAGATCAAGTTCTTCGAGGAATTCGGCCTCGTCGGCTTCGACGCGGCCGCGCTCAAAGGAAAGAAGATCAAGAGCGCCGTGCTCTGCGTCAAGCCGGCCGGGGGCCAGCAGTTCAACCTCAACGGCGGCACGGATCTGTCGTGGATCTCCGTTTCATCCGTTTCCCAGGACTGGGATGTGAACAAGGTCTGCGCCAACCGCTGTGGATTGCGGGACGACTGGGGTTGGGCGGGCGCGCGGATCTACGACGTCGTGCTCGGCAATGGCAACACCCTGCGCTGCAACGGGCGCCTGCAACCATCCGGCGGCGTCCACAAAATGCCGCTCGACCCGAAACTGGTCGAGGCCCTGGTGGCCGGGGCCAGTTCCGGTTTGTTCATCGCCGACGGCTCAACCTCCTACACCATGAACTGCAAGATTGCCGGTGATGTGACGATCGAGGTGACACCGGAAGGCGCCGACACGCAAGCCCCGGCCCCGCTGAGCGACCTCAAGGCGGTGCCGGCGCCCAACCTGGCCACGACTGAATACGGCGCCGTTATGCTTTCGGTTACCGCGCCGAAGGACGCGCTCACGTATGACATCAGCGCAAACGGCCAGAAACTGCCGCGCTGGCAGATCCCGTTTGCCGTTCCCGGCGCAACACAGGTCTTCCCCCTGGTGGATCTGCCGCCATCCGCCGACACACGCATCGAAGTCGCGTCGGTGGACGCCGCGGGAAACCGGTCGAGTCCGGTCGCGGTCTCCTGCAAGAGCAGCCCGGCGCTCACAGTCCCGCGACTGCCCGAGCCCGACTTCAAGCCCGCCGCCGGCGAACCGAAATCGCTGGGTGCGGCCAAGGTGTACGCCTTCCCGGAAGTAACCGAGATCGACGCCGTGACCGGCAAGGTGTTGAACGAGAAGCAGACGGACTTCAGCCGCGCCAACCCGGTCTGGGACGGCGCCTCGGGCACCGTACGCCTGGCTGCCGCCCGTGGCGAAATCGCGAGCTTTCAGCTTGCGATTGAAGGCCGCATCAAGGGGGTCACGATCGCCCTGTCGGATCTGGCCGGCCCCGGCAAGGTCGACAAGCGCAACACGCGCCTATGGCGCAACTGGTACGTGAAGAACCAGCCGGAATACGCCCTGCCGTTCACGGGCGCCGTGGACTGCCCCATGGAAGACAACGCCGTTGCCGGCCAGACGCACCAGGCGGTAACAGTGGATTACTTCATCCCCGCAACCACTCCACCCGGCAACTACGCCGGCACGGTTACGCTTGCCGCCGGCGGCGTCAGCGTCAGGCTTCCCTTGAAGATCAAGGTTTACCCGGCCGTGATTCCTGACGACATCCATTTCAACCCCGAACTGAACTGCTACGGCGGCCCCGGCCAGGCCGGCAGCGACCAGTTCAAAAACAGCTTCCGCATCGCGCACTACAACCGTTGCACCATCAACCGGGTGCCCTACAGCCAGAGCGGCAGGGTTCATGACGACTACGTGCCGGCGGTGGATGCAACGGGCAGGGTCACCGACTGGGCGAACTTCGACACCAACCTCGGCGGACTTCTGGACGGCTCGTGGTTCAAGGACAACCCCCGCGCCGGCGTGCCGGTGGCAAGCCTCTATCTCCCGCAATTCGAGGGGTGGCCCCTGGATTTCCAGAAACACTACCAGCCGGGCCCTGGGGTTCCTCCCGCCTCCAGAAATCATGATGACAACGTCAAGCATCACATCCTGGCCAGGCCGATCGAGGAAGCCATTGACCCGGCCTTCAAGGCGGCCTTCGTCACCAACGTGCGCGATTTTTACGAGCATGCCCGTAAGAAGGGCTGGAACCGCACCGCGTTCCAGTGCTACCTGAACAACAAAGCGAATTTCGGCTACACGCGGTGGACGCTGGACGAACCGAGCATCTACCGCGACTGGGAGGCACTGAACTTCTTCGGCGCGCTCTGGAAGCAGGGCATCAACGATCCGGCAGTCTATACGCCCCAGTGGCACGCCAGCTTGTTCCGGGTGGGCCTGGGCGAGATGAAACGTGACCGCCCCACGTTCCTGTTCCGAGGCGACATCTCCCGCCCGACGTGGCAGGGCAACCTGTCGGACGGCCTCATGAACATCACGTACCTGGGCGGCGGCGGGTTCGACATGCCCCGCCTGATCCAGAATCACAAGCGGCGGATGCCTTCCATCATGTATGCCTACGGCGGCTGCGCCCCCTTTGAAAAGAGCAACTGGGAGAATGCCGCCTGGTGTCTTCAGGCCTATGCCAGCGAGTCCGACGGCGTGCTGCCCTGGCAGTCGCTCGGCACAGGGCTGACAAATCCCGATCCCGATGGCGGCAACGCGGTCATCACCGACGCCGGCGGGCAATACGGCCATGCGGTCGGGTCCTTGCGTCTGCACGGGCTGCGCCGTGGCGCGCAGGACTGCGAGCTGCTCCGCCTGCTGCAGATCAGAAATGGCTGGTCTCGACAGCACATCGGTCTGCTGGTTTCGCAGAAAGTGCCGCTCACAAGCGAATACAAGCAGCGGTTCACCGACGACGCCGCCGCCGTATCCTTCGGGCAACTGAGCAGCCAAGGGTTTGTTGAGATGAAGGAAGGCGTGCTGAAATTGTTGGAGGACAGGTAAGTTATGCGTTGTGGCGGCAGGCCTTTCACGCGGGGTGATTGCGGACAAGCGCATGCGTACATCCGGATGCACCTGGCGGGGGGCCGCCTCTTTCAGCAAACAGTGCTTCGGTGGGCCGGCGCATTTCGATCCATTGTTCGTGACGTTTTCGCGCATGTGGTTGTGCGAGCCGAAACGCGCGACGTGCCTCCGCGTTTGGCGCGATACCTGCTTATTCTTTAGGGAGCTTTGAGCGGCGATACTGGCGATACTACAGAAAAAAGAGGAAACAGGTTATGGATGCAACGACACAGACAACGCAATCGCTTTGGCAACTGGTTTCCCATTCCGTTGAGATTTCGGGCGGGGTGGAGAAGGCCGTGCTGCTGCTCCTGGCGGCGCTCTCGGTGCTCTCTTGGGCGCTGATTCTTTACAAGGTCCGGCTGGTCCGGCGCACGGCGGCGGATAATGCCCGCTTCCTGGAGATGTTCGCGGATGCCAACCACACAGGTTCCGTGTTGCGCGAGGGGGTGCGGTTCCCGAACGCGCTGATGTTCACCGTGTTCCAGGCCGGCATCGAACGGTGGCGAGACGATCGCGATGTCGCGGTTCCCTCGAACGACCGACCGACCGCGGCGGATCTCGTGCTGCGCACGCCGAAGAGCCTTGACGAGAAGGTGCTGCAATCCATGCAGCACACGGCGCAGGAGGAGTTCTCGCGCATGTTCAATGGCCTGGACATCCTGGCCTCGATCGGCAGTTCGTCGCCCTTCATCGGCCTGCTCGGCACGGTGTGGGGCATCATGGCGACCTTCCAGGCGCTGAGCGGCGCCAAGTCCGCCAGCCTGCAGGTGGTGGCCCCGGGGATCGCCTCGGCGCTGATCGCCACAGCCATGGGACTTTTCGTGGCCATCCCCGCGGTGGTGGCGTACAACTGGATCATGGCGCGCTTGGACGACCTGCGTGAGAAGACCAACGCCTTCACAGAGAAGTCGTTCCTCCTGCTGCAGTCCAGCGGTGGCCTGACGTCAACGCCGGCGAAGACCGCGGCGAAGGGTTGAACGGAGTGATCTTATGGCAATGACCCTGGGAAGCAACAAGAGCGTGTCCGGGCGGCACCGGTCGAACTCGGAAATTAATGTCACGCCGATGGTGGACGTGATGCTCGTGCTGCTGGTGATATTTATGATCACCGCGCCGACGTTGAAGGAGGGTCTGGCAGTGGATATCCCGCGGGCCGCCGCCACACAGTCCATCAACATCGAGGATGCCCACCTGATCACTGTCACCGCGGAGGGGTACGTGCTCAAGAACAAGGCCGGCAGCAAGGAAGAGCGCTACCGCCGGATTCCGGATCTGGTCACGGACCTAACGACGTACCTGAAGACGTGCGAGGCCGCCAAGAAGAAGCCCACGGTGGTGATTGTCGGCGATGGCGCCGCGAGATACGAGCGCATCGTTCAGGTTTGGAATGCGGTGATCAACGCCGGCGTGGAACAGGTGAGTTTCCAAGTCGAACCGGGCGAACCGGAGCAGAAGCTGTAAAACATGAGCCCTGACAAACCAACCCGCCCCGTCATGAGCACGCCCTTGCGGGTGTTCATCGGCATCTCGATTGTCCTGCACGTGGCGCTGGTGGGGATGATCGTTGTTCCCTCCCTTCTCGGTCTGTTTCGCAAGCAGGAGGAACCGGTTTCGGATGAGCAGGTCATGCTCATGAAACAACGGGCCGCGGAGAAGATCGCGCAGGAAGCGGCCCGCGAGGAGGTCAGGAAGGAGTTGGCCAAGGCGCTCAAGGAGGATATTCGCAGGGCGGCCGGCGATCTGGCGCCCGCCACGTTCGAATCGTTCTGGACCAACTCGCTGGCCGCCCTGCAGACGAACATCGAGGCCAGCGCATCCGAACTCGCCATGAAGAACCTGTCGGAGTTGACGCCGGCCGACCTGGAGGCGGCCATGCGCGGCCTGCGGGAAACCGCGATCGACGCGCTGATGGCCGAACTGGGCGACCAGACCAAAGACGAGATCGCCGCGCAGGTGTTGTCCGGTGTCGCCGCGACCCTGCCGGAGTTCAACCAGAAGACCCGCGAACTCATGAGCCAGGCGGAAAGCCAAAAGGCGCGCGGCGAGGTGGATAAACTCCTGGCCGAGGAGCGCGCCCGCCGCCAGAAGGAACTCACCGCCGCAACCACTGGCCTGACACAGGCGCAACAGCAGATCGACCAGGCCAAAACCCAGAGCGCGGCCATTGGCGAGGATCTCGCGCGGACGCTGGGCGAGAACCGCAAGCGCGCGGACGCCGCCGCCAAGGCCGATGCCAGCGTGGAGAAGGCCCTGCGGGCGGCCGCCGAGGCGGCGCGCCAGACCGCCGCGCTGGACAAGGATCTCGCCGCCAAGGCCGCAGCCGACGAGAGCGCCGCAAAAAGCGATGCACGACTCAAGGAGGCGGCCGGTGCCCAGGCCAATGTCGAGAAGTCGCTGGCCGGCGCGCTGGCGGCGCTCCAGGAAGCCGCGACCCAGGCCGGGCAGGCCCAGGCGGCTAACGCCAAAGCCGGGTTCGCCGCCGCGGCCGCGGCCGCGAAGACCGCCAATGACGCGGTCAAGGCCGCATCCGCGTCTCTCCAGGGCAATGACCCCGCCAAAGCCGCCACGGCCTCCGAGAAGGCCGCCTCCGCTCTGGCGGACAGCGCCCGCGCGGTCGCCGACTCGGCCAAGTCGCTCACGACCGCTGCCGCCAGCACCAATGCCGCCGTGGCCAAGGCTGCGGCCGCGGCGCTCACAGCCGCGAGTAACGCGACAAACCTTCTGGACAAGGCCATGGCGAACGCCCAGGCGGTCGCGGCGGTTTCGCTCCAGGCCGATGCCGGCCGGCGCGCCGCCCAGCGCGAAGCCTCGGCCGCCCGGACGGGCGCAACGGAGGCGCAGGAGGCGATCCGCACCGCGCTCGATGGCGCGGCCCGGGATCTGCGCGGCACAGCCGCGCCACTGGCCGACAAGGCCGAGAAGCCGGTCGCCGACGCGCTCGCCGCGGCGGCCCGCCAGACCGATGCGGTTGTGGCCGGGCCCGTGCAACGGGCCAAGGATCTGACAGCCGCCAACAGCATCGCGGCGGCCCTGCAGTCCAGCGCACAGAGCCGCGCCGCGATCTCCAACCTCGTAAACGACCTGACGCGCACGCGCAGCGAACTCTCAAGCATGATCGGCGGGCCGACGGCTGAAGAAGTCAAGTCCGCCGGCACGGCGCGCGGCAGCATGGATGCGATCATGAAGACGCTGAATACCGCGCAGGCTCACCTGGCGAAGGCCGCCGCGGCCGCCGACAAGGGGTCCGAGACGCAGACCAGCCGCGCGATCGAGCAGACGGCGAAGGATGTCCGCGATACGGGCGAAACGGCGGTGACGCACGCTGCCGACGCCTTGACAGCGAAACCCGCTGACCCGCAGGTCCCCCAATCCGGACCGCGGCCGGGGCGTATGGAGATCTCCATCGCGCAGCGCGACATGGTGGCCGCCACCAACCGCCTTTCCGACCTGTCGCGCCAGATCGCGAGCGAAAAAAACCTCCTGGGCGGCGCGGCCCAGCGCTTCGAAAGCAATTTCGTCGAGACCGTGGATGCCGCCCTTACCGAGGATCCGGCGTTGCGGGAGAAAACGCGCGAGTTCGTGCGCCAGGCGCTGCGCGAGAAAGTCGCCACCGAGTTCCGCGCCAAGGCCGAGGACCTGGTGGGGAAGGTGCTCGCCAGGAAGGGAATGGAGAAGGACGAAAGCTTCGTCAGGCGCGTGGGTCAGCAGGCCGCCGATCTACTCCTCACGGGGAGCGAATCCAATCTGCTCGACAACGCCTTCGCCGAGATGATGGGGCAGACGGCGAAGCAGTTTGGTGTCAAGCCGGACGCCGTGCGCCGGAAACTGGCCGCCGAAGACAACGCGGATGCAAACGAAACGAGCGGCGACGAGGCTGAGGCCTCTGGCGGCACGCCGAAGGATGGCGCAAGCAAAGGAAAGATAAAGAACCGGAAGAAGAAGGGCCCGGAGACGACGGGCGCGCAGGCTGCCGAATCCGCCGGGGACGACACCGGCATGGACGCGGTCGGCCAGGCGCTGGAAAACTCGCTCGCCAAGTCGCTCAAGGCCGGCACGCAGAGCGCCCTCAGTGTTAGCGCGAAATCCTCGCTCCGCCTGCCGGGCGCCGAGTCGTTCGGCGAGAGCCAGACCGACTCCCTGCGCCAGCGGATGGCGGACGCAAGGGGCGGCGCGATGCGCTCCCTCTCGACCGGCGGGCGCGAGACGTTAATCGCGGGCATGAGCGACAACCTGGCCAGACTTGGGCAGACGCTGAAGGCCGGCGTGAGCAGCCGCCGCAGCCGCGGATTCCTGGAGAATCCCTCGGAATACCGCAAGAACCTCGAGACGGTGATCCAGGGGCGCGAGGTGAAGGAGGTCGTGCTGCTGGCGCCGTCGCTGACCAATGCGATCTCGGTCGCCACCGCCGAGATCGCGTCGAATCGGCCGTCGCTCATCCTGGTCGGCTCCCGCCGCGACCGAACGCAGGCGCCGACCAATGCCCTGGTTAAGGCCGAACGTACGCTGGCGCCGCCCGAGTTCAAGACGTTCGCCTACGGCGGGGCGCCGTTCGCGACCAACCCGCCGACCATCGATGGCGACCTGGCCGAATGGGCGGGCGTGCGGCCGTTCGCGCTCCGCGGCGTCATCGAAAAGGCCCACTGGAGCAAGCCCATTCCCGCGGCCTGGGAGACCAACCGCTATATCATGGTGCAATGGGACTACAGCGGGTTCTACTTCGCCTACCAGATGGTGGACGATGAGGACGATACCAACATCGACCGGAAGAACTTCTGGGAGGGCGATTGCCTGGAACTGTGGTTCGATCTCAGCAATCGCCGCAGCGATATCCGCCAGGAGGACCAGCAGCAGTTCTGGTTCTGGCCCCTGGGGTCCCGCCGCGAGCCGGGAATAATGGGAGGGGAGATGATCATGCCGGGGACCCGCACCGAACTGTTTCGCGCCAACAACACCGCGCCTGAAGCTCCCCGCATGGCCATGAAGCGCACCGCGAATCCCCGGGGCTACCAGGTCGAAATCTTCATGCCGGTGGCCCGCTTGCGGAAGCCGAACCTGACGCCGGGCCGGATCATCGCCTTCGACTACAGCACCGACAACGGCGACAATGCCTATTTCTGGTGGACCACGGAACTCGGCAAGCAGGCGTCCATGACCCCGAGCGTCTGGGGCGACCTGGTCCTGCTGGGATCGGACGCGGCGATCACCGCCGTGAAACCCGGCAAGACCGCGGAATCCCTGGCGGCGATCATCCCGGGAGAACCGCTGGGCGTGCGCATCGCCGATGCCGACATGAATACCGATCCACACGTCCGCAATCAAATCAAGGTGAAGTTTGCAAGCAGCGCGGGTCAGGCACTGGTCGGTTATTTGCGCGAGACCGAGGTCAGCAGCGGCGTTTTCGAGGGGAGCGTCGACACCGTCGAAGTGCTGCCGGACGAAGAGCGTGACGCAACGAACAATGCCCTGCCCGTGGTGGCCGGCGGCTATGTCGAGGTCTCCTATTATGACCAGGCCCGGCGGTATGGAGAACGCAACTACACGGCCGAACGGCGCGTTCCCGTCGGCGTCCCCGTGATGCGCATGTCCGCCGCCCGAAAGGGTGGCGAGTGATGGGTACTGTCAAGAGTTCTATGAAAAGGTGAAAGCGGGAATCGGTTGACGCGTACGGCGACGCTTATGGTGGACGACTTCCCCCCTCTGCCCCCCTTGGCGAAGTCGGATCGTGATCCGTATGCGTCGCCGTAAGCGTCAACCGACGGCAGTGCGAAAAGGACGAAGATATGCAAACGGAGTTATCTCACGAGCGCCTTGACCTCTACAGAGTCTATCTGGAGGTCGCCGGCCAATGCGGCGACATCATTTCAGGCGCTGAGCAGCCGATCGCGGTGTTTGACCATCTGGACAGAGCGATGGAGAGCATTGGGGTGAATTTCATGCAAGCGAACGTGCATGCCCCCGATTCGGCGCAGCGTTCAGCCTGGTTGGACGTGTCCATCGCCTCCGCGCACGAGTGCGCAGCTTCGCTGGATGTGTGCATGGCCAAGAGCGCCATCAACGAAGACGCTTATGCAGCCTGCATGGGTAGACTATGGCGAATACGTGGAATGCTGCTTGGACTGAAGCGAGCACGCGTTGGCCAGGTCCGCGAGGAATCTGCCTCATACGGCAGTCCGAGGTTCCCGTTTATGGAACTTGATATGTACAGGGTTTCTGTGGAGTCCGTGCGGTGGACTCACGGCCTTCTGGAGAAGTTGGCACAGAGGAGGAGAAGACGAAAGCTGGACGAGAGCACCACAGGCACGGTTCTGAACATAGCCGAAGGCCATGGGCGGTCGAGTGTCGCGGATCAGAATCGGTTCATGAAGTTGGCTGAAGAACATGCCTTCCAAACCCTCCTCTCGCTCGACCTGATGGTTGCACGCGGTGAGATGACCGCCTCTCGCGTGGTAGACGGCAAAGCCATGCAAGCGAGGATCGTATCGATGCTTCACGCGTGGTGCGCGAGCAACAAGAAGAGTAATGACCATCACGGGTAGAGCCGGTTGACGCGCACGGCGACGCGTACGGATTACGAGGGGAGATCCTCCCCAACGTTCACCGTAAGCGTCGCCGTACGCGTCAACCGAAATGGACAGGAAAGGGGGGAGAAGGCGGAGAGACCGCCAACCCCTTGCAAAGACAAGTGTTAGAGAAGTAGACGTACTGTCAACTCTGACAGAACGGAGTGATGTCAAAGGAGTCCATGATGAATCCGACTGCCAAAGGCCCTTACGGCTACTTCGACCCTCAGACCCGCGAGTACGTGATCACGCGGCCGGACACGCCGCGCCCGTGGTTCAACTACCTGATGAATGGCAGCTACGTCGCCATGATCTCCAACACCGGCGGCGGGGTGAGCTACGACACCGACCCGCGCGTCTACCGCCTGCTGCGCTACCGCTACCAGAACGTGCCGTACGACCGGCCGGGACGCTATGTGTACCTGCGGGACCGCGATTCCGGCAAATACTGGTCGAGCACCTGGGCGCCCGTGCACATGCCCGTCAGCGACTGCCGCTACACCTGCCGCGTGGGAACCGGGTACTCCGTCATCGCCATGGAACATGAGGGCATCCGCACGGAGATCACGTACTTCGTGCCGCCCGAGGGGCGGCTGGAGATCTGGGATCTGACGGTGACCAACCTCTCGCGCAAGACGCGCCGGCTCTCGACCTTCAGCTACGCCGAGTTCGCCTTCTGGGGCGCCATGCGCGACCTCATGAACATCGACAACTGCCCGAACGTCTCCCGCCAGCGGCATGAAAATGGCGCCATCCTCCACTACAGCTACAACGATGTCGGCTCCGGCCTGCACGACATGCATTTCGTGCAGAACTGCGGTTATCATGTCAGTTCGGAGAAGCCGTACGGCTACAACGGCGACCGCGACCGGTTTATCGGCCGCTACCGCGACGAGCGCAATCCGGCCGCGGTTGAGGCCGGCCGCTCGACCAACTACTGCGAGAACGGCGGCTACCCGATCGGCTCGCTCGAACATCGTTTCACGCTCAAGCCGGGCCAGAGCAAGCGCATCGCCTACCGCACCGGCATCAGCGCGAGCGACCGGACGTGGCGGCAGGATGCCCGCCGCTACGACACGCTGCAGAAAGTGGATCGCGCCTTCGCGGCGCTCAAGGCCGGGTGGGACGTGCGCCTCTCGCGCTTCGTCGTCCACACCCCGGATCCTGAGTTTGACACGCTTGTTAACGGCTTCGTGCAGTACCAGTCCGCCGTGACCATGCGCCTGTCGCGTTCGATCTCATCCTACGAGTGGGGCATTGGCCGCTCGATCGGCTTCCGCGATTCTTCGCAGGACCAGATGGGGCTCACCCACGCCTTCCCTGAAGTCGCGCGGGAGATGATCGAAAAGATCATCTCCGCGATCCGTGAGGACGGCTCGGCCTGCCACGACTTCAACCCGCTGACCAGGTCCTGGGGCGCCAACGGGTTTTACGACGATCACAACTGGCCGGCCATGACCGTGAATCAATATGTCAAAGAGACGGGCGACCTCGCGTTCCTGGACAAGGTTCTGCCTTATGCGCTCTCCAAGGCAAAGGGAACGGTGTACGAACACCTGCAGCGCTGTAACGATCTGGCGTTCCGCCTGCGCGGCAAACACGGTCTGCTGCAAATCGGCGCCGCGGACTGGAACGACTCGCTCAACCCCGGCGACCGCAAGAGCGAGAGCGTGTTCACGTCGGCGCTCTATGGCGCCTCCACGCATGCCTTACTGGAACTGGCCCGTCGGCGCGGCGACACCGCCTATGCGCGCACCCTGGAACGCCGCTACGCGGAGGTTGGCCGCCGCATCAACACGTCCGGCTGGGATGGCGCCTGGTACAAGCGGCTGATCAAGACGGATGGTCTGGTCCTCGGGTCCAAACGCACGCCGGAATACGGGCGTATTTTCCTGGAACCGCAACCCTGGGCTGTCATGGCCGGCTATGCCACCGGCCCGCGGGCCCGCAAGGCACTGGACAATGTGGAGCAGCGGCTGGGCAGCCCGTACGGGCACAGGATCATGGACCGCCCCTTCGCGCGCTTCGATATGGAGGAGATCGGCTCGGCCGGCATCTATCCTCCGGGCATCAAGGAAAACGGTTCGGTCTTCCACCACGCGGCGAGTTGGATGGTTGCCGCCGAGGCGACGCTGGGGCGCGGCGACAAGGCGTTGGAATACTTCAAGCGCCTCTGCGCCGCCGGCAAGAGCCGCGCCGCCGAGCGGCACGAGGTCGAGCCCTATGTGATGTGCCAGTTCGTGTCGCAGCCGCCCTTCCACATCGTTGGCCGCGGTCGCAATGCCTGGCTCACCGGCTCCGCCGCCTGGATGGCCATCGGCGCACTGCAGCACATCATCGGCTGCCGCCCTGAGTTCGACGGGCTGCGGATTGACCCCTGCGTCCCGCGCGCATGGAAGCGGTTCGAGATCACACGTGTCTTCCGTGGCGTGACCTACCGTATCACCGTGCGCAATCCGGATGGCGTGATGAAGGGTGTACGGCAGGTGCGTGTGGACGGCGTGCGCGTGCCGGGCACGCTCATTCCGCATCAGCCGGGGGCGAATGTCATTCAGGTGGTTGTCGAGATGGGATAGGAACCGGGCCGACCGTCTTCGGGGCAACCGAAGTACGAAATGGGGCCTTGCATGCAAGGATCGGGAAGGCGGGAGGAACCATGAACAGCCGCGAACGCGTCCTGGCAGCCATCGCGCACCGGACTCCGGACCGGGTGCCGATCACCTTCGACGCGGAGAAGGAAGTGATTGCCTCCCTGCAGCAGCATTTCGGCGTCGCCTCCCGCGATGCGGTGTGGGACGCCCTGCACGTCGACACCCGCCTGGTCGGCGCCGATCACCACGATCCGCGCATCCGCACCGAAGGCGACGTCAGCTATGATTTCTGGGGCATCGGATCCAAGGAGCAGGCCTACACCGGCGGGACGTACAGCGAGTACTGCGTCTACCCTCTTGCGAACCGGGAGACCGTGGCGGAGATCGAAGCCTACGACTGGCCCACACCCGATGAGCTTTCGTTCGAGACCCTGCGCGCGGTGCGCGCGGCAACCCCCGACAAGGCGATCATCGCCCACATCACGCATGCGCCGTTCTTCAAAGCCACCCACATGCGCGGCATGGAAGCGTTCATGACCGACCTCGCGCTGCAGCCGGAACTGGCGACGGCAATTATCGGCAGAATCATGGGCTACCTCATCCCTGCGCTGGAGCGGCTCTGCCGCGAGGCACGGGACGATTTCGACATCTATTACATCGCCGACGACTTCTGCACCGCCCTGGGGCCGCTCCTGTCGCCCGCCATGTTCCGGCAGCACATCAAACCGTACCTGGCGCAGATGGCCGGCATCGTACACCGGCACGGGAAGAAGTTTCTTCTTCACACCTGCGGCGCGGTACGACCGCTGCTGGCAGACGTGATTGATGCGGGCGTGGACATTCTCGAACCCATCCAGACCTCGGCGGCCGGCATGGCCGTAGAGGGGCTCAAGCGCGACTTCGGCGATCGGCTGACCTTTTACGGCTCGATCGATCTTATCACCGTGCTGAGCCGCGGATCGCCGGCCGACGTGCGCGCCGAGGTGCTGAAGAACTTCCGCATCCTCGGCGCAAACGGCGGGTTCATCGTCGGCCCCGGCCACACCTATATCCAGCCGGACGTACCGCTCGCGAACATCCTGGCGATGTACGAAACAGCCTGGCGGGAGTGCACCTATGCCTAAGTACACGCCGTCGTAAATACGATGACGCATCGTTCGTTCGTCCTCGTCCGTCGTCCTCGAAATACCCGCCGACGAAGTGGTTACCGCCCGGGACGGGGAGCATGGTGTAAAGATTCTGCTGATAAGGAAGACATGAGCGAGTTACGTTTTGAAACCTTCACCATGCCGGCTGGCGGAATCGGGCCGGAGAGTCCGCACCCGCAGTTTGGGGTGCCCCCGCCCCCCAACGCACCCGACACGGTGAAGATCGACCCGGCTATTCCGCCCGAGGAAGCGCGCTATCTCGGGTACGGGGTGCCCAGGCACTGTCTGCCGTACCGGTTGCAGGACGATCTGTCCCGCCAGCGTGCGCCCCGCGCCTTTGATGTGGCGGTGCTGGAGAACGAGACGCTGCGGGCCACCTTCCTGCTGGAACTGGGCGGGCGGCTGTGCTCGCTGGTCCACAAGCCCAACGGGCGCGAACTGCTCTTCCGCAACCCGGTCTTTCAGCCCGGCCACCTGGGGCTGCGCGTCGCCTGGTTCAGCGGCGGCGTGGAATGGAATTTCTGCTGGCCCGGCCACACACCGTTCACGTGCGAGCCCCTTTTCGCCGCCCGCGCCAAGCTCCCGAACGGCACGCCGGTACTGCGCCTGTACGAGTACGAGCGGGTCCGCGGCCTGGCTTACCAGATCGACTGCTTCCTGCCCGACGGCAGCGAGGTGCTGCTGGTGCGAGTCGCCTTGCGCAACCCGGACGAGCGCACGGTGCCGGTGTACTGGTGGTCGAACATCGCGGTGCCCGAACACCCCGGCGGGCGCGTGCTGGTGCCCGCCGACTCCCTGCTGCACTTCTCCTACGACACCGGCCGACTCAGCCTGCTCGGGCATCCCAGACACGCCGGCGTGGACCGCTCGTATCCGAAGCACATCCCCATCGGCAATGACGACTTCTACTTCATTCCGCCGGATCGCCAGCCCTGGATCGCGGCGCTGGATGCGGAAGGACGCGGCCTGTTCCAGACCTCCACGGGCGGATTGCGGGGCCGGAAGCTGTTTGTGTGGGGGCAACTTCCGGCCTGCAAACACTGGCAGGAATTCCTGAATACGCCGGGGCACGAATACATCGAGATCCAGGCGGGACTGGAGCGCACCCAGGGATCGTGTCGGCCGCTTCCCGGCGGCGCGGCCTTCGAGTGGCTTGAGGCGTACGGCCTGATGGAGACCGAGGCGAGCGTCGCGCACGGCGCGGACTGGCCGGCGGCGGTGCGGCAGGCCGAGTCGCGCGTGACGCGGCACGCCGCGCAGCCGGATCTGGAGCGGATGCTGGAGGAAACGCGCCCGATGGCGCTGGCCGCGCCGGAGACGGTCGTGCGGCGGGGCAGCGGTTGGGGCGCTTTGGAGCGGCGGCGGCGCGAGCGCGCCGGCGAGCAGCCGTTCTGCGGTCCCGCGTTGATCTTCGATGACGCCTCGCTCGGGCCGGAACAGGCGCCCTGGGTCGAACTGCTGGAGAAAGGCGTCTACCCGACCGCTGCGCCGACGCAGGCGCCGGTGTCGTACCAGACCGGGGAGCCGTGGCGGGAACGGCTTGAGGCGTCGCTGGGCGCCGGCGGCGGACGGCACTGGGCCGCCCTGCTGCAGTTGGGGGTGATGCACCTGGCGCAGGACCGGCGCGCCGAGGCCCGTTCGGCCTGGGAGCAATCGCTCCGTCAGGCCGAGACGGTATGGGCGCTGCGCAATCTGGCCTGCCTATCGGCGCTCGAGGACCGCCCTGAGGAAGCCGCGGACTTCTACCGGCGCGCCACCCGCCTGGCTCCGGACGACTGGCGGCTGACGGTCGAATACGCCACGCATCTGGTGGCGCGCCACCAGCCGGCCGAGTGCCTGGCGGTGGTCGAGTCCGCTCCGGCGGCCACCCGGACCCGCAGCCGCGTGCGCATGCTCCGGTTGTGGGCGGCGGTCGAGTTGGACCAACTCGATGTGGCGGCCGGTCTGATTGCGGACGAGACCCTTCTCGAAGACGCGCGCGAGGGGGACCGCTGGACGGCGGATGTCTGGTTCGCCTACAAGGCGAAATGTGTGGCGAAGGCCGAGGGCATCCCCTGCGACGACGCCCTCCGGGCCAAGGTGCGTGGGTCCTTCCCGCCGCCGCGCCATCTGGACTATCGCATGATAAACAAGTAGCGCATGAGCGAGATGGCTGAAAACAGAAGATCAATCATGGCAAGTAGTACAACTTATCATGCCCCCAACGGCCGCCGGCAGGCGGTCGTGATCATGACCGACAGCCAGCGCTGGGACATGGTGAACGCCTACCGGCAGACCGGGTTGGCCACGCCCAACCTCGATCGCCTGGCTGCCGGCGGCGTCCGGTTCGAACGCGCGTACGACTGCCAGCCGCTGTGCACCCCGGCGCGGGCGGCGCTCTTCACCGGCATCTGGCCTCACAGCAACGGCTGCTGGTCCAACAACCTGCCGCTGGGCCAGGGCGTGCGGAGCGTCGGCGAGCGCCTGACCGCGGCCGGCATCCACGCGGCCTACATCGGCAAGTGGCACCTCGACAACACCGACTACTTTGGCACGGGGAAGGCGCCGGCGGGCTGGGATCCGGCCGTCTGGTACGACATGCGTAACTACCTCGAGGAGCTCTCTCCCGAAGACCGGGTCCGCTCCCGCCGGGAGGAGACGGTGGCGGAGGGCATTCCGGCCGACTTCACCTTCGCTCACCGCTGCTCCGACCGGGCACTGGATTTCATCCGCCGCCATGTTGACCAGGACTTCTTCCTCGTGGTGTCGTACGACGAGCCGCATGGGCCCTGCCTCTGCCCCAAGGCATACAGCGATCGCTATCAGGACTACACCTTCCCGGGCGGACCAAATCTCCAGGACGATCTCGCGGACAAGCCGGAGCATCACCGGGTCTGGGCGGAAGTAGCCACGCGCGGCAGGGACGTCGCGAATCTGGCCTACCGGCATCCAGCCTTCTTCGGGAGTAACGAGTTTGTGGATCACGAGATCGGGCGGGTTCTTGAGGTTGTGGACCAGGCGTGCCCGGACGCGCTGGTGGCCTACACGTCGGACCACGGGCACATGGCCTTGTCGCACCGTCTCCACATCAAGGGGCCGGCGATGTACGACGAAATTACCCGCGTGCCGTTCATCGTGCGCTGGCCCGGCCATGCGCCGGCGGGCGCGGTGTCCCCGCACCCGGTATCGCACATCAGCCTGACGCCGACCGTGCTGGAGTTTTTCGGGCTGCCGCTGCCCGACACGCTGGAAGGATCGAGCATCCTGCCCGCGGTCCGCGACCCGACCCGGCGCCTCGCCGAAGCGGTCTTCATGGAATACGGCCGCTACGAAACCGACCACGATGGTTTCGGCGGCTTTGAGCCGGTGCGGGCCGTCTGCGATGGCCGCTACAAACTCGTGCTAAACCTCCTGGGGACGGACGAGTTGTATGACCTCACCAGCGACCCGCACGAAATGCGGAATCTCATCGAGTCCACCGCCAACCGCGCGGCGCGCGATGCCTTGCACGACCGGCTGATCGCCTGGATGAATGAGACCCGCGACCCCTTCCGCGGCATCTGCTGGCATCGCCGCCCGTGGCGCCCGGACGCGCCGCCCGCAACCTGGCACTACAGCAAGGGCAACCGCCATCGTGGCATCGAGTGCGATGAAAAAAACCTGCTGAGCTACGACACGGGCTTGCCCGGTCCGCGACTGGAGGCACTTTAATGCGAAAGGAGACTCTGGAAATGAAGGCAGCCGCGAGACTCGCGCAACGGTGGGTGGCGGGAATGGTGGTTCTGGCGGCGGCTTGTGCCGGCTTTGCCCAGGAAGGCGTGGGGCACTTCCGGGCCTTCGGCATGGCGGATGCCAGCATCCAACTCTCCGCCGGCGCCTTTGAACGGGGGACATCGGTGACGGGTACGCTGCTGCTGTCGCGGGCCGTCAACCCGGCCAGCGCCAAACTGGCCATCCGCGTGACCGACTCGTTCGGCCGGCTGCTGGTGGACAACGAGGAGCAGATGGGACGGGCTGGAAGCCCGCCCCCACGGGTGACCAACGACTCCACCGCGCGCGTGACCCGCATTCCCTTCACGATTGCCGTCCCGGCCGTGCAGGTCATGCGGCACTCCCTGAGCCTGTCGGTGACCGGCGGTGAGAGCGCGCCACAGACGGCCACGGCCAGTTTCATCTATCGGCCCAGTCCGGTCTGGGACGACTATGTCTGCGCCATCTGGCAACGGCACAATCCCGCGCGGTTGCCATTCCTGCAGGAGATGTACCTGTCCGGCAGCCAATGGAACGGCAACAACCCCACGGCGCCCGACTGGTTCACCGACGCCAACTACCGCTGGTACGTGGAGACCACCGGCACGTTGATCTTTGCCCCGTACCACATGTGGATGTCCGACAACGACAACAAGACCTTCTATTTCGAGCAGGCCCGCAAGGCGTTCTTCGCGGACCGCACCGACCGGCGGGTGCTGGAGCGCAACCCCTGCCTGAGCAATCACCTGACCACGCGGCTGATCGACCAGATGTTCACCAGCGCGGCCAAGATCAACCGTGATTACCGGCCCTGGTTCTACACCGTGGCAGACGAAACCGGCATCGCCAACCAGGCATCGCCCTTCGATTTCTGTTTCAGCCCCGACTGCCAGGCGGCTTTCCGCGTCTGGCTCAAGGAGCGCTATCCGACGCTGGAGGCGTTGAACGCGGAATGGGGCAGCACGTTCACGGACTGGGAATCGGTCCGCGGGGCGACCACGGACGAGATCTTCGCGCGCACCAACGAGAACTATGCCGCTTGGGCCGATCACAAGGATTTCATGGATACGGTCCTGTGCAATGCCTATGCGCGCGCCGGCAAAGCCGTCAAGGCTGTGGATTCGACGGCCCGCATCGGCATGGGCGGCGGGCAGGGGCCCTCGCCCGTGGGCGGGTGGGATTTCTGGAAACTCACGCAGTCGCTGGACGTGATGGAGAACTACGCCATCGGCAGCAACTACGAATTCCTGCGCAGCTTCAACCCCAACGTCATCGGCATCCACTGCACCTTCGGGGGCGGCAACTGGGAACTGCATAACCTCTACTATCTCTTCCTGCACGGCGACCGCATGGCGCTGGTGTGGGACGACGCGTCCGACTACGTGGACGACAAGGGCCAGTACAGCCCGCGCGCGCTCGAGGCCAAGCCGCTGTACGAGGAACTCACCGGCGGGATCGGCAAGCTGCGGATCGCCAGCCGCCGCGTCGACGACCCCATCGCGCTCTACCACAGCCAGGCCAATCTGCGGATGCACTGGCTGCGCGAGGTGAAACCAGCCGGCAAGGACTGGATCAACCGGCAATCCTGGTCGGAACGTAAGCAGAGCCGCTACTTTCGTCTGCGCGAGAGCTGGATCAAATTGATCGAGGACAACGGATTCCAGTGGCGCATGCTCTGCCCCGAGCAGGTGGCCCTGGGCCAGTTGAAGGTCTACGACCCCAAGACCGGTGAGGGTTTCAAGGTCCTGCTGCTGCCGGAGATTCTGGCGCTCTCGGCGGCGGAAGCCAAGGCCATCGCCGACTTTGTCGCCGCCGGCGGCACGGTCATCGCCGACACGACCCCCGGCCTGTACGACGGGCATTGCCGGAAACTCGAATCGCCCGCGCTGTCCAGCCTGTTTGCGAAGCCGGACAACCCGCGCGTGGTGCTGCTCGATACCGACCTGCTGGAGTACTACCACCTGCGCATGCGCCACGGGCACGCCGAGGCCGACATGAAGGAACTGCTCGGACGCCATCTGCTCCAGGGCCTCGGCGGCGCGCGCCAGACGCCGGCAGTCGCGGGGCCGGATGGAAAGCCGCTCACCGGCGTGGAAGTGACGCAGTGGCGCAACGGCCAGGCGCGAATCATCGCGGTGCAGCGCAACCCGCAACTGTTCGTCCACGAACTGGGCGAGACCGACTACACGACCAACAAGCGGTTCGAAAAACCTGAGGAGCTCACCATGAGTCTGGCGTCCGGGCCGACCGTGGCAGCGGAAACGGCAGGCGGGACGCCTGCCGCCACGAAGACCGGTTCACCCAAGGCCGTGGGGGCGGGTGTCCCACCCGCCCATCCGATGACCGCTCACTGGGTGGACATCCGCGCCGGGAAGACACTGGGCGCCGCGGACACGCACGACTTCCAACTCGACCCGTATATGCCGAGTATTTTTGCCGTCTTCCCCGGACCGCTGCAGCCCTTCACGGCGAAGGTCGAACATGACCAGCTGGTCATCGCGCCCTTTGCCGGTGCGGGCATGGAGACGTACGTCTACCATCTGGCCTTTATCGGTCCTGACGGCAAGGAGCGGCTGCCCTACCGCGCCAATGTTGCCTGCGGCGTTGCGGGCGGCAGTTTCGAGCTTCCGCTGGCCCTGAACGACATGGCCGGAACGTGGACGGTCCGCATTCGCGAAGTGGCCACGGGTTGCCGCGTCAATGTGGCATGGGAGAAGGGGCCGGCGATCATTGCGCATATCACGTACGCCCCGATTTTCAAAACCACCCATCTGCGCGGGATGGAAGTCAGCGGGTTCAAGCGCGACTTTGGCGATCGCCTGGCATACTATGGGTCAAACGACCTGATCACGGTTTTAAGCCGCGGCTCGCCCGATGAGATGCGGCGTGAGGTGCACAAGAATTTCCGTATGCTGGGTGCAGCAGTGGTCGCCGACTGGCGGCAGCAGTCACCAGTCGATGATATTCGGAATGCTGAACGTAAATCGGTCATGTTGATGAAACCTCAGAAGGGTTAAAGGATGAACAAGACTTTTGTCACCGAAGCCGAGCGGATACTGAGCCTGGAACCGGACGCGCGTGTCCACAAACTGGGGGGATACGGCCCCGGCGGTGAGGTGATCTATGACGGTCAGCCGGACGGGTGCCCGTCGGTTCTGGTCAGCACGGCGGGTTCGGGCAAGGCGACATTTATGTCCAACGGCTCGATCGCTTTCGATGTCAAACTGGCAGGCGGCATGGATGTTTCTGTGTTGTCAGGCCATTTCGACGCCACCGAGAAGCGGGAGACCGGCGTGCCTTCGAATAATTTATGGTTGCGGGTTCCTGACGGTCGTCGGTCGGTCGTCGCGTCGCTCGTCAGCCCGCGCGACGGTTGCGGGATTGAACCGGCGGCCTTCCGCGTGGTCAAACTCGGCGATCCCTGCCGCGCGATGTGGTTTTGTGCGGACGTTACGTTTCTGCCGGGAATTGCGTTCCGCAGCGCGGTAAAATTCCAGCTTATCGCGACGCCGACTGGTCCGGCGCTGCTGCGGCTGCTCTATCTTCGCAACACGGGCCGCAAGGCGCTGGCGGGCGACCTCTGGAGTTTCTTCAATCTGCATGGGACGCAGCGGTTCGTGTACAACAAGGAGATCTGGTACGACACCGGGATGCCGGTGTCGCCGCTGGAAACGATCGTTTCCGCGTCGGTGCCGTACACCGACATCATGCAGCCCAAGCGGGTCTCCAGCGCACTCGTCGCCGGCCTGCGGGCGCGCGAGGCTACGTGCGATTACACTGCGTTTGTGGGCGATTCCGCCTGCAGCGTGCGCTCGCCTGCGGCCGTGCGCGAAGGGCGGCTGCGGGATGGGGCGGGGGCACGACTGAACCGGTTCTCGATCGCGACGATCGCGGCAAATCGCTTCGCGCTGCAACTCGCGCCCGGCCGGTCCACGTGCCTGCTCCAGGAACTGCTCTACGTGACCGACCCCGATTTGTGTGCGCGGTTCCGCCGGCAAAGCGGATGTTTGTATCCGGACTACCCGCGCGTCGCGAAGGCGTTCAAGACCGCCGCGGCCGGCCTGGTCGCGCGGACGCCGGGCGTCGCGCGGACGCTTCGGGATGCGGCTCGCGCCACCGCCAAACGGTCGCAGCCGGCCTTTGCGATCGAACTGCCGGGGCAGCGGGTGATGGCGGAATACGCGCGTTCGCTTTGGACGGGCGTGGCGGAGTTATACGAGAACTGCCGCGCACACGGGGCGAAGATGGCGCAGGGCATCGAACTGGGCACGCGCGATCGCGCCCAGGACATGTGGCCGAAGATGAAAGAGGATCCCGGAACGGTGCGCGCCGACCTGGTGCATGCGCTCGGGTTCATGTACGACACCGTGCCGGACGACCATCGCTGGACAACGCCGCTGACGCGCGTCGAAAAGCTGCACGGCATGTTCCCGCGGCAGTATCCCAGCCGCTGGGACGACCGTTCGGTCGAGGTCAGGAACGACAACCGGCCCTACAACGACAGCGCGGTGTGGCTCGTGGACTCGCTCAATCTGTATGTGCGCGAAACAGGGGACACGGCGATCCTGAACGAACCGGTAACGACGGGCCGGTTGACAAGTCCCGAAACGCCCGAAACATCCGGGCTCGTGGGCGGCGAGCGGCGCCAGCGCGTGGCCGATGTGCTGGTGGGGATCTTCGATGCGTATGGGCGCCAGGTCGGAGATTCTCCCTACGGCCTGGTGCAGGCGATGTATGGGGACTGGTGCGACCCGCTGGACATGTTCGGAACGTCGGTGGTCGGCGATGCCACGACGCGCGGCATGGGGCGGGGCGTGCAGGTGCGCCTCAGCGCCCACGTCTTCCTGGCCCTCGTAAACTCCATTGACTTGCTGGAGGCGCCACGGGCGATGGCAGCGGCCGGGGAGGGGCCGGTGGCGGCCTTGCCGCGCCTGCGGCGCCTGGCCGAATCGATTCGGCGCAACTTGATGCGGGTTGCATGGGAGGATGGGACGAATGCCGGCTTCATCACGACGATCCACGAATGCCGCGCCGATGGGTCGCTGCCCGACTACGCGCGGGGGGCTCATGGCTACACGCTGGGATCGATGAGCGGGTCGGATTTCGACGGCGCGCGACGCCGGGATCTGACGGCCCAGGCCTACGGAATGCGCCTCCTGCAAGTGGAACGGGACTACCTGACCCCGGTCGCGGACGCCGCGGGGAAAGCTGCGCGCCTGTTGGACACTTGCGATCGCCTGCTGTTCGACCCGAAACTCGGACTACGCCTGATCGAACCGCCGGTCTCCAACGATGAGGTCGCACGGCGACTGGTCGGTCGCATGGGCATCGTGCCCGCGGGCTGCGCGGAAAATGGCGAGTATCATCACGGACAGATGATGATGCACCGATTCCGGATGCTCACACCCGGTGAGGCCGATCGCGCCTGGTTGCAGTTCAAGCCGATCGTTTCGGCCATGCGCGACGCCTCCCTGGCCGGACCGTTCGAGATGCCATCGACCTCGTACGCCTCGGATGCGGCGGATCCGCACTTCGGCAAGGGAATGTACTTCGGTCTGTCGGGGTCAACGGACTGGATCGTCGAGTTCCTGCAGGATATTGCCGGGCTTGAACTGGCGCTGCACGACGACCGGCGCCCGGCGTTGCGCGTCACGCCGCGTCTGCCGGCTGAACTGAAAAGCGGATTGACGCTCCGGCGCGTCATCCATGCGGCATGTCCCGGTGGGGGATATCGTTGCATCCCCTTGACGTTGACGATCCGGCCTGCGCGTCAGCGGAAGAGTGATTTCGTGCGCATCAATGGCCGGACCATGGCCATGCCGGAGTTGGCGTCGCTCGAAGGCATCCAGGAACTTGACATTGTCGTGAACCCATGACGAACCACGTACACAAAGGAAAACGCAACGTGAATATGCCCATTCGGCACAACAAAACGCATCAATCCCCCCGACGAAACCGATTCGTCCTGTCATTGACAGCCCTAGCCTGCCTGATGCCGATGCTGGCCCCTGCCGCGCCGACCGAGTACCCGCGCGTGACGTCATTCATTCCGCCGGATCTGGCATGGGTTCCGCGCAAACGCCCGAAGGAACCCGCCTATGTCTCCGCCAACGTGCGTTACTGCATCTTTGTCCTGGGTAACGGCCGGAGTTCCGTGATGACCCTGGCGTGGGACGAGTCGGAGGGCACAGGCAAGGGCTATGACACACTCTACGCCGACACCAACCTGAATGGCGTTCTGGGCGAGGAGGGCGAGCGCTTCTTCTGGAGCAACGAGCCGGCCAAGCGGACGGAGGAAAAGGATCGGCACGAACGCTATCTGGTGGAAAACGTCAAGGAGATCGGCTCCGACCATGTCTACTCCTTCCGCTTTGCCGGTGTGTACAAACCCGATGTGATCGAGTACGACTCCGCCTTCAGAATGTCCTCACCCGCGCTGAGTTACGATGTCGGGCTCCTGCCTGGTGAACTCAAGCTCCTGTGGGGCAGTTCGCTTGCGACCGCTCCGGTGTACAAGTTCGGCGGCGAGCCGATCCCAACCGTGAACGGCAAGCATGCGGGCGAAGCGCTCGGGACCTGGAAGGCCGGCGAAAATGTCGCCGCGTCGGTGTGGCTTGCGCTGCACGGAACGCCCGAGGGGGCGCAGTTGCGCTTTTACGGGTCGAAGTTCCCGTCCCTGGCCGCGGCCGTGCGGGACAACCGCTGGGGCAAGGCCGGATACCCCATCGTCCTGCTGCGCGTCCTTGATCCCGCGACGCGGCAACTCCGGGAGATCATCCCGTTCGGTGACTCCTGCCCCTGTGCGGGCGGGTTTGCACCGCAGATGATCCTGCCCTCCCGCGTGCCTTCGGGCGCGCACGAGGTGGTGGTGCGCATGCTGCGGGTGCCTGAACTCGGCGGTTGCGCGGATTTTGTGTGGCCGGTGACCGTGGAGAATCCGTTCGAGACGAACCCGGTAGCCGATCCCGCCTTTTCGGCCTTGCAACAGCAGTTCCCTGATGCCACATTCGCAACCCTGCGCCGGGCTGACACCGCCGCCGAGCGCGCGACGCTGCGCGACGGGGAGCGCGTGATTCCGGCCGCCGCGACCGACACGACGTTGCTGCCGAACAACCGCGACTGGGATGCGCGTCACGCCAACACCGGCACGGATGCGGCGCTCTACGTCGGTGTCCGCCCGTGGAACTACGCGGATAACCGGTCGCTCCTGCGCTTCGACCTGTCCGGCGTGCCGAAGGAGACTGCGATCCTCGGAGCGCGGTTGCGTCTGACGCTGATCGGTGGCGGCGAAGGGGGGGCACCCTATGGAACCAACGACACCCTCGAGGCGTACGCCCTATGCCGGCCCTGGAACGAGTGTCAGGACAATCCGGATGGCTATGCCTGCTGGTTCGGTCCGCGTTTCCGTGGAAAACTCCGTTCTGAGAAGTGGGCACAGGAGGGCGCGGCGGGTGAAGGGATTGACCGGGATGCAAAACCGGCCGGCAGCACGACAGCCATGCGCGGCTACCCTGACAAAGCCAGAAACGAACTCGTTCGGTTCGTAGACCTGGTCCTGACCGATCTGGTCAAGGCCTGGCAAGCCGGGACGCGGCCGAATTACGGCATCTTGCTTCAGATGCGCGGTATGGGCGGTGGTTCTATTGCGTCCAGCGAGCAGGGCGACTACCCGTTCCGTCCGGCCCTGGTGATTGCCTATCGCGGCGCGGCTCCGGCGCCGACCTATGCCCCGCGGCCCGGCGAAGATCTTGAGCAGGCGCTGCAGCAGGCCGCGCTGACGAAACGTCCGCTGGTCATGCGCTTCTACATGCAGACCTGCGGCATCTGCAAGAAAGTTGAGGCCACCACGTTCAAGGACGATCGCGTGGTCAAGGCTCTGGGCGAGATGCTGGTGGTGAAGGTGGATGCGGAGCGGTATCCAAAGAAAGTGGCAGAGTTCGGGGTCGAGGGCGTACCCGCGATCGTGGTGGTGGCTCCGGATGGTAAGACCGTCATCTCACGCATCGAAGCGCAGGCGATGATGCAGCCGGAGACGTTGCTGCCGAAACTGACGGTGGCGCTCCCGGCGCGGCCGAAAGCAGCCCTGCCGCGGAGTGCCGCAATCGGAACACCGAACGGCGCGCCGGACGAGGCGGCGTGGAAGATGGCTGGCGTGATCGCAGGGTTTCAAAAGGAGAACGGCAGCGGAGCATCGGAGGTTGCCACCCGGGTTCTTGCGTTGGCGGGGCCGGATGCGCTGTTCTTGTCAGCCATCTGCCCGGAACCGAAGCCGGAGTCGATCGTGGCCAAAGCAGATGCTCGTGACGCGGATCAGGTCTGGCAGGATGACTGCATCGAGTTTTTTGTGGAGCCGGTCAAGGGCAGCGGCGAGGAGCGCCACTTCGCGGTTTCTGCCGGCGGCATGCTCTACGACGGCCGCAACGGCGACAAGGCGTGGAATGGGGACTGGACTGCCGCTGCCAAGCGCACGCCAGAGGGGTGGGCCGTAGAGGTCCGCATTCCATGGGCCACGCTGGGCCTGATGGGGCAACCCAAGCCGGGTGCCGAGATTGGCTTTAACGCCGGCCGTGTACGCAATGCCGACGGTGAAAGTTCGCAGTGGTCGCTGACCGAGGGCAGCAGCCACCAGCCGGTGAAGTTTGGAACGTTGAGAGTGGAATGAGGAAAAGGTAGGATTCGACAGATTACAGCGAAAGATTAGGGGTAAGATTAGGTTCGGCAAAAGAAAGGAATGGTGAGGAGATGAGAAGATCAGTTCATGTGGTTGCGATCATGTTGTGTGCCGCTGTGGTGTTTCTGGCCGGATGCAGGGCGACAGTCCAAACAGCCACCACACTGGAACCTCCTAAGGACTACACAGGCGTTTGGCAGGTGAAGAACTCGAACGGCCAACTGATCGAGATCAAGACCTATGCCAATGGCCAACTGCACGGGCCGTATGTCAACTGGTACAGCAACGGGAACCTGCATTGGGTGTACAACTTCAACCTCGGTCAGCCCAAAGGCAGGCAGATCACGTTCAGCCAGGCGGGCGAGATCCTCGACTCTTCAGTCAAATAACAGGCCGGACAGCGGCAGGCGACGCTTTGCAGCGCGCCTGCGCTGGAGCGATCTGACCACAGCAAGTTTAACCTTTCACCCTAATCTTTCGTCATAATCTTTCGTCACAATCTCGCAAAAAAGGAAACAACGCCATGAATACACCGATTCGTCACGGAACCCTGCGTCGAAACCACCTCCTCGCGTCATTGGCAGTTCTATCCTGCGCGCTGCCGATGCTGGCCCCTGCCACGGCTCAGGCGCAGGGCAACCCCAAGACCGCCGTGATCAAAGAAGACTGGGACTGGGCAGGCCCCATGGCCAAGGTGGTCAAGCAGGGCAAGGGCAAGAACGTGGAGGGCGTGGTGCTGCAGTTGGGCGATTCGTTGAGCTATGCCAACCAATCCACGAAATGGGCCTTCTCCGGCGCCCCGGACGGGACGGCCGAGGACAAGGCTACGTTGGTCTGGTCGCATGCGGGCAAGCGCGACAACACGGACGGCTGGTATCTGGCGCGGATGGATCACCCGGCTGGCGGGCGTTCCGAGACGGCGGCCAGCGGCATCCGGACGGACGAGTATATTGCTGGTGGCAAGCGCGGTATGCCTCCGCTCAAGGCCATTCTTGAAAAATTCAAACCCCAGGTTGCATTTGTTCTGCTTGGCGCCAACGATGCCACGGCCAGTCGGCCGGTGGAGGCTGTGGCCAAGGACATGGCGACGATTGTGGACACGATTTTGGCCAACGGTACGGTCCCGGTCCTGCAACTGGTGCCGCCGGGCGCGAATGATGCCCGCAACGAATTCATCCGCAAGTACAACGAGGCCTTTGTGACCCTGGCCCGCGCGAAGAAGATCCCGATGGTTGATCTCTACGGCGAATTCGTGACGCGCGCCCCCAACAACTGGAAGACCAAGCTGATCAGCGGCGACGGCATTCACTTCACCGGCGAACAGGCCGGGGGGCCTGCCACGCCCGAAAACCTCGCCCAGTGCGGCTATCTCCTGCGCTGCTGGGCTGCCGTTCAGAAACTGACCGAGGTCAAGACCAAGGTTATTGACTTGGCTAAGTAGTTCAGCATGATACAGATGGATTCTGCCGATGGCGGCAGGACTTGGACCAAATCGCACCTTCAAAAGAGGCTCAAGAGTCAGGAGAATTGCGATGATGAAACGGGAAAGATCGAGAGTCGTGACGTTAGCGATGCTGTTTTTTGTTGGACTTGGTCTGGACTTGCCGGCGGTGGCGGATGAGGTTGTGGCGCGTGGTCGGGCCGCGGCGGTGATGGTGGAAAAGGGGCCGGCGCTGGATGGGACCATGGCCGATCCTATCTGGTCCAAAGGCGCGCTGCTTTCGATGGGGGGCTGCACCTCCGGCGAACCGGTGGCCCACAAGACCTGGGCTCGGCTGCTCTTCGATGGCACGCATGTCTATATCGGGGTACATGGCGATGAACCGGACACCGACGGCATGGTGATGAAGGCAACCGCGCGCGATGGAGACGTGTGGCAGGATGATTCGTTTGAGTTTTTCCTGCGAGCTGACCCCGAGATGCCATACCGGCATTTCTCCGTCAATTCACTCGGCACGCTGGCCGACTATCGAGATTCAGAGCTGACCTGGGACAGCACCGCCGAGGTGCGCTGTTCCGTGGACAAGGGCAAGTCATGGACCGCCACCTTCCGCGTGCCCCTGAAGGAACTCGACGCCTACGTGGGGGAGGGGCAGACCTGGACGATGAACCTCTATCGTTCGCGCCAGCCGCGCGGCGCCGCGCCGCTGCTGGAGTATTCATGGGCCATCATGAACTCGACGAAATTCGACAGCCCGGATGAGTTCGGCCTGGTGACCGGGGTGGCGGTTCCGCGGCGGGAGGATGGGGTCACACGGATGCGCGAGAAGCCTGCGCCTCCGCCGGCAACCGCCGAGACGGGTGTGGATGCCGGCGGCGTGACGATCTACCGCAAGCAGTCGTTCTCCAACGCGGTCGAAGGATGGGCTGGCGATGGCGGCGCCACGGTGGCGCTGGCGGAAGGCGGGGTCGACGGCCGGGCGCTGCAGGTGATCTGCAAGGGCGATTTCGCGGGTGCGCAACTTCCTCTGAATGTCGCCGGTTCTGCCGGTCTGCGGCTTGCTTTCCATATGAAAACTCGTGGGATTCCCGTCGTCATGATCAACGTCTCGGACAAGATATCGAAGGACAACACCACCTCCCATGCGTACCGTGACTTGAGCGAGGGAGAGTGGGTTCCGGTACTGTATTACCTTGATCAGTTCCGCTATAACTCGCAGGGACACGAAAGCGTGGTTGGTGGCAAGACGGCTTACGGGGGCATCCGTTTCTTTGGTCCTGACCGTATCGCGGCGGGCGCCGGTTTCATGATCGACAACGTTGTGCTCTATCGCGGCGTGGATGCGACGCCGCCGGGTGCGGTTGGAAGTCTGAAGGCTTTGCCGGTGGCGGACGGCGTTCAACTGACGTGGACCGCGGCGCCGGACAATGTTATGCCCATGGTGTACGCGATTGCCAGGGCGGATGCTGGAGGCGCGTTTGTAAAGGTCGGGGAGACTTGTGGCACGGCCTTTCTGGATCGCGGCGCGCCGGCTGGCAAGTGCCGGTACCGCGTGCTGGCCGTGGATTTTGAGGAGAACATCGGGCCGTGGAGCGAGCCCGTGACGGTGAAAGCCGCAGCGGCCGCTGTTGTTGCTGCTGCGGTTGAAGAGACTGATCGCCCGGGATATGCCGCCCATGTCCGTGCGGTGCATTCCTCGGGTCTCGGCAAAGTGCGCAAGGGGCGTGTGGTGTTGTTTGGCGACTCACTCACCTATGCAACCTCGTATCGTCCGGCAGTCCAGGCGGCGTTCCTCAACCTCAGCGTGAAGGCCTTCGGCTATCCATCCATGCGCACGGGGTTCGGCAAGGATAACATCGCCAGGATTCTGAAGGAGGAAAATCCCGAGTATCTCTGCCTGCTTTTCGGGACCAACAACGGAAAGTCGCCCGCCGATAATGCTGCGGCCATGGAGGACCTTGCGGCCATCGTCAAGATGTGCGATGAGAACGGCACGGTCGCGCTGCTGGGAACGATTCCGCCGCGCGGCTTTGCGGACCCGGCATCCACGCCGGAAGCCGACTACAACCGCGCGGTTATGGAGCTTGGCCGTAAGATTCAGGTGCCGGTGGCGCATATTTTTGAAAGCATTCAGGCCGCCGGCGACCGGAAGCAGTTTATTGCGGACGACGGCGTGCATTGGAATGGCACGGGTATGGCTATCGCAGGGCGGGCCTGGGGACGCGCACTGAAACAGACACGATTTGTAATTCGGGACAGGGAGTAACCCGGGGTGGGCCGTGTGCGCCATGCCGATGGTGAAGCTTCGCAGTGGTCACCGACTGGGGGCAGTTCGGGATGCCCCCGGTCCCCAGCGCACTTGCCCCGGGAAAGACCGACCCAACTATGCACGCTGTTTTGCCCTTCACGTTCCGCGCGTTGTCCCCGCACCATCCGACGCCGATGGATCGCGACTACCTGATGCGGGTGGTTGAGGCGGCGCGCACGTACCCGGCGGGAATGACGAGGCGGCCGGCGCGGCGTGGCAGAAGAAGAACACGCCGGTGGAGACGGCAGGGACCTCCGGTTCCGGGATCCAGCCCGGCGGCGCGGTGGTTCTGGCGGCCTGCAGCCTGCCCGGTTCGCCCGGCGGATATCTCTTTGCCCTCTCAGCGCGCGACGGTTCGCTGCTCAGCAGATTGGAACTGCCGGCGGCCCCGGCCTTTGACGGCCTTGCCGTGGCCAAAGGCAAGGTGTTCATCTCCCTGCAGGACGGAACGGTGATGTGCTGTCAGGGATCGGGTCGTTGAGCCGTGGCTCGGACCTGCTCAACATCCGGCAGCCTTGCGACGCAGTTTGCAACGGCAGGCTTCGATAACTTGAGGCGACGGATCCTTGAAGCGAACCGGCACGGCGGCATCTTCCGGGCCGGCAGGCGCTCCATCCGGAGCCAACACGCCGAGTACGGCAGGGAAAGCCCTCGGGTTCTTCCGGCTCCACGCGAGCAGGAACTCTGCGTCCTGCTGTCCGCGGCGGAAAGCCTTTAACCGGAGCGTTGGCAGGACCCATGGTGATCCGGGCTTGTACGCCGACGGGCACAGCACCGAGAGGCGGTCGGCGACCTCCAGCCAGTCCATGTTGCTGAAACCCTCCATGGGAGTGGCCGACCAAGGCAGCACGCCCTCCGCGCCGAGCAAGGCCCCGCGCCAGCACCATAGTGTCTCGTGCATCGGCAACTCAGCAGGTGAGTGCGCGCCACCGTAATTGATGATCGACGTTCCCTCTCTAAGCCGCTGACGGACGAGTTTCCTGAACCGGAAAAACTCGGAGCTGATGCGGAACATGTCGCGCGTGCCGGCTATTTCACCAAAATCCCACTGCGGCCGGGAGATGTCGATGCAATAGCGTATATCCATGCGCCCGCCTCCGCCGGCGGCAAAACCCTTCCGGCAGAGGTCGCCAAAGTATTTCAGCGCTAGAAAATCGTCTCGTGTGACCGGCTCGTCCAGGCACCACCATGACGTGCCCCGTGTCTGCCGCGTTATTTTGTTGGGTCCTTCGATTCGCGCGGGTTCCTTGTAAAGGTGCTTGTTGTTCCAGTACGAGATGTAGGCCGGCTTTGTCCAGCCGCGTTCAAGAAGATGCGCGGCAAAGTCGCGTGCGACGCACTCCAGCCGCCCTGCGTAACCCGGGGCAAATGCCTGTGCGATCGGCCGCGCGCGTATCGCGTGCTCAGCCAGCGCCGCGAACCACTCTTCCTTTGTATTGCCCATCGGAACGTGATCCCTGTAATCACGCTCCATGGTGCCAGGCCAATCCTCGAAAAGCGGCAGATAAAACATCGCCACCGGCGTTCCGGCACGAGGCAACCCGGCAAAAGCCGAGCCATCAAGAAGGGGACCGTTCCTCTCATCGTAGCCGCGCCAGTCTGCAATTCTCCCTTCGGCATTGAACGCCGGGGCACAGTCCGGATACACATCGCCCATCTGTGTATAGGGGAGTACGTTGAAGTTGCAGCGATGCCGGTGCGCAAGACGATGGTAGGCCAGCTGTATCTCCTCTTCCTCGGGGGCGTCAACTTTCAACCCGTAGTACCTTGCGAAGCGTCCATAGGAGTTCAGATCAACAACGAAACCCAATGCATCGCCAAGCGTTGCATCAAGCACCTCGATCTCAACCGGCACAACCCGTCCGGCAACTCGCACTTCAACAAGCGCCTTTCCGGGCACGGCCGTTTTCGGGATCAGCAGATCAACAACAACAAGGCCTACCTTGACACCTGGATCGAAGCGCCCTTCTGGCTCAAGTCTATCGGGAACACGCCGCCCGCCTTCATGGCCCGGCAGGACATAGCGCGCCGCTTCGATTGTCGTCTCAATCCAGCCGGGTGCATGCACATGGATCGCGGCTCCGCCCGGGCCTGCTATGTTCAGATCCAGTATCTCCCCGCGAAAGGCCTGTAGAGAAAGCGTCCGGCTCAGGCCGTCGATCCAGATCGCCGGCCTCTTTGAGCCAGATAAACTCAGGCCGTCCTCGTCAAGAGACTCGCCCGGAAAAAGCACCGCCACCGCCACATCCGGCGCAGGAAATTCGTACGACGGAACCTCAGGCGGCTCAAAAGACTCCGTCTGTTCGGTGACGCTTGCGGGTACCGCGATCCATGTCGGTTCGCCCCTGGAGCCATCCATCGCTGCGTACTGAACACGCAGTACACCGCCTTTTCCGGTTATGCCGGAGAGATCGATTCGGCCGAACGAAGACTCCTCCGGTACAGAGGGCAACCTCCAGAGTTCCAGCGGAGTATCATTGAACTCAGCATAAACCTCAAATGCCGGTTCGAATGCCTTCTGCAGCTGACCCAGCAGAACAACTCCGTTTTCTGCGAGCCGGAGTGAGTCTGCTACAAGGGGCGGCGGCTTGGAGGACTCGCCGCGCTTCTCGGCCGCAACTTCAAGCATAGGGGGAAAATCCGAATGTACCGAGTGGGGTCTTGTTCTGACCTCACGCTGGCCTTTTTCATCCATCAACACCAGCCCGCAGGCGAACCCTGTTTGCATCTGTGCCACAAGTTTTCCTGGAACCGGAATGCTCCACCAGCCATTTTCGTCCGGTTCGCCCCGGTTCGGCAAAGCCACGACTGTCCGTCGGGAACCCGCATTGCCGAAAGCGACATCGGTTATGGCTGTTCCCGCGCCGGCCCATGGTACACACCCGGCGGAATCGGCGCAGGTTTGCGCCCATTCGTAAGAGGAGGCACCGGGATCGAGTGTGTAATCCTTGGCGGTGCCGGGATGCCATTCGGCTCGGATCGTGGAGATGCCGACAACCGGTAGCGCGCCGGGCGCGCCATCCGGACGATGCAGGCGCAGAATTGCGTCAACCGGGTGCATACTCTCAATCGCGGTAAGGTCAAATTTCAACAAGGCTATCTCGGAAAGACCGCGCAGACCAATGACATCCCGTCCGCCGCAGGACTCGTGCCGATGCCCGGCCCAGGCGTAGGTAATTGTGGTGGAAGCAACTGACGGACAGGAAACAGTTCGGGGTATGCCAGTCATCGCCCAGCCTCCACTTTTTCATTATTCGTAACGACTCAGGTAGCCCCGTCATAGGGCCACCTGCGACCGCAGCATAACCTGCCGCTCCTCCCGCACACAATCGGGAAACGGGGGGGGTATTTTGAAAGACAAAGCACGGCTGTATTTGCTAGCGTATCGGTTTCGGGCACAGTAGGTGCCGCGTCCGGCGAAGAAAAATTTTGCAAGAGCCTCTACGCGAACATTGCCGCGATGTACGACGAGTGGGAACTGAACACATGAAATTTTATCTGCTGTTTGCCCTATGTCTTGCCGTCGTCGCGCCCGCAGGTGCTGCCGCGGCGGGAGTGGATCCTCTGGCAAGCCCGGCCCCGCCGCCGACGGCTTCGCGATCTCTGCAACAAGGCATGGCGCAGATGGAACAGGCCATCGCACACGCCGAAAGCCTGCTGCCGGAAATCAGCAAGGCCGCCGAGGGTGCCGCCCGGCGCTGGATTGCCGGCGGGGATCTGTATGCGGCGGGCGATGGCTGTGCGACCGATGAGCTCTTCTATCGCGCGGGCGGTTTGATTGGACTGAAGCGGGTCGGGCCCTTCAAGCAGAACCATAATGGCTCCCAAGTCACGTGGGGCGAAGTGCCGGAGAAGTCGGTGGTCCTCTATGCCATGCACCGCAATGTGGATCCGGGCATCATTCTGTTCGACGAGCTCGGCCACCTGATGTTCGAGGGCGACACGGTGGTGTTCTTCGGTTCGAGCCGCTGGCTCGCCTGCCGGCGCTCCGTGGAGGCCTTGCGGAAACGCCTGCCCGCCGAGCGGTTCTTCTTCATCGACACGGACTTGCCGCAGGAGACGTCGTTCGCCACCGCCGACGGCCGCCGTTACGGTGATTACGCCGGGATGGTCACGGCGGTCCACGCGTGGGCCTTCACGTCCGAACTGATCGCCGCCTGCACGCGTCAGAACAAGACGCCCGGCATCTGGCCCAGCGGGGCGATCCCGGGCTACGAGGCGTGGGAGAAGCAATACCAGGCGATCAAGTTCCATGACGATATCACGGTGCGGCCGATTGATGTCGGGGTGCTGGGTCGGCGTTACCTGCAGATCCTGAGGGGACAGGTCCTGGCCTGTGCGGCCTCGGCGCCCCAGGTGCGAGCCGCCGCCAGGCTGCTGGCGGATGTGCCGGCGGACCATGGGGTGTATACCATGGTGGAATCGCACCTGCTGGCAAGCGAGGTACGGTTCCCGAAGGAACTGCCGAACTGGATGCTGGTTCAGCGCAGTTGGCGCTGGCGCCGGGCCGCGCTCACGGTTGAAAAGGGCGATGGGGTGCTCTGGCTTGGCGCATTCGACTGGCCGACCAGCGAGGTCGAACGCGCGGCAAAAATGGGGAACCCCATAGCGGCAGTGAGCCTCTACGGTCCGGGCCAGACTCCCCGGCATCCCCAGCTGGCCACGCCAGGCGTGGCACCGCAGGCAGAGCCGCCGCAAGCGGGCGGAACCCAGACGAGTACCAACGGTAATGCGGCCATGATGACAACCGCTACCCAGATACCGGCGGGTGTTGTGTGGATTCCCGCCCCATGGCAGTATCCGGATGCTGTGCTGGAACTCGACGGCTATCCGCTGCCAGCCTGCCCATCCAGCAGCATCGTGCAAGGCACATTGCTGTGGGGTCTAGTCGGCGAGGTGCTGGAGCAGCGTAAGTAGTTCATGTATACCAGAAAAGAACTCCGTTGCTGCTGGCTGTCCGGCCTGTGCCTCCTGCTTGCGGTGGCCACGGCCAACGCCTGGTTCATTCTGCCGCCCGGAGCGGACATCACCACCGTTCTGGACAGCGCGGACAACCAGTTCTGCTGGTTCGCCGGCCCCTCCGGCCAGGAGGAGTGGTTGATCAACAAGGGCGGGAACAACGCCATCCGGATCAAGGGGAATCAGGATGTGACCGGGCTGAAGTTCAACCTTTCGGCCTATCGTGGTCAGCGTGTGGTGGCGGCGGAACTGCATCTGGCGCGGGCCAACCCGGACCTGGTGACGTCACTGGCGGCAGCCACGATCAACACAGACTGGGCGGAGTCTTCCGCTTGTTGGCGCTATCGTTCGACCAGCACCGACTGGACGTTCACCAATAGTGACTTTTCGACCGCCTCATTCGGTAATTACGGTTCCCTGACCAGTTTCGGATTTTCCAACTCGGTCACGTTCCGGGTCTATACAACCAACAGTTACACGTGGATCGCCATGGTCCTGGCCCCGGCCGTGGTCAACGCCCTGATCCTGGACCAGTACGGCCTGGCCGTCACCGACCCGCGCCTGCACTCGGCGTTTGCCGGCAATCCCACGATTTACACGCGCGAACAGAATTCGGCACTGCAGCCGCGGCTCTACATCCAGTTCGCCGCCAACACGGATTTCACCGCCCCGGCGCAGGTCGGCGGACTCGCCGCCGTGCCGGCAGGGGAAGACGGCTCTGTGGAACTGCAGTTCACGGCGCCGTCGGACCCTGACGACGCGAATGCGTTTGGCTATCATGTCCGCTACTCCACTGGCGATGTCTTTGCCGCCGCCACAGACGCGGAGCGCTGGCGGATTCCGCGCCCGGGCGCGCCCGGCGCGACCCAGCGCGTGCTGCTCGAACGTCTGACGCCAGGCACCAACTATGCCTTTTTCGTGCAGGCCTACGATGCGGTGGGCAACACCGGCACACCGGCCAAGGTTCGGTTCACGCTGCCGCCGCCTGCCTATGTTCCCCGGCTTGCCGATGGGGGGCTGGCATCGCCAAACCCCACGGGCCAGACGGTTCGCACCGCCGGCGGAGTGCTGCGTTATTTCGGCGCGAGCGAAGTGGCGCAGATCAACCCGGCTACCGGCAACACCATCGAAGACGGCTACACCGGCACGGGCGCGGACAATTACAAAAAAGCCAACATGGTGTGGAACGCCGCGAGCAACACCCTCTTCCTGGCCGGCTGCCGCAACGAGGTGGTGGGCGCGCAACTGATCCTGCAGCGCTTGGGCGCGAGCCTGAACGAGGTCGGCGTCACGGTCAGCGACCTGACGGCAACCGGCGGGGCGAGCATTGCGGCTTCACCCAACATCGAACGCTTCCAGATGCACTACATCGCCAGCGGCGGCAGCGCATATGCGGAGGCAGCCATTCCGCTGGCGGCGCCGTTCCCGACCACGTTCAACATCCCGGACGCCAACCACAACGCCGGCGGCACATACCAGTCGGTTTACCTCGACTTCTTCATCCCTCCGGCTACCGCCGCGGGCGTGTACACGGGCACCGTGAGCGTCAGCGCGGCGGCGCTGGGCGCTGAGAGCCCGGTGCGGATCGGACTACAACTGCGCGTCAGCAACGTCTCGATCCCCGACCGCATCTCATTCGAAGTGGATCTCAACGGCTACGGCAACCCCTGGGATTTCGGCGCCGACACCACCGCCACCTGCCAGCAATACTTCCAGACGATCCACAAGCATCGCGCCACGGCCAACACGTTGGCCTATAACCATGCCGGGGCCGCCAACTACACCGACCGCCGCCCGGACCTCACCGGCAACGGCCCGACCCTTCAGGCGTCGTCCTGGACGGCGTTCGACAACAAGTACGGCCGATATTTCACCACCAACGCCGCGCAGTCGGCCTTCAACGCCACGCACGGCTACACCGGTCCCCGAGTCAACACGCCCGTCACCCGCTTCTACACGACCTTCAACGAGATGTGGCCGCAGTCCATGCTCGACACCACCTACGGCTTCGATGCCGCCGGCGCGGGTCCGGCCTATTGGGACGGCCTGCGCTCGGCCGGCAACTACACCACCCTGTTTCCCGCCTGCCCCGATGTGCGGACCGCGTTTCCCATCGGGTACCGCCAGGCGCAGATCAACGTGATGTCCAACTGGCTGGCGCACGCCAGCGCGGCCGGGTGGACGCAGACCGCGTTCGAGAACTACCTGAACGACAAGTACGACTACGCCAGCACGCACTCGCTGTGGGTGCTGGAGGAAAACGAGACGGCCGACGATTTCCGGGCCACAGGGCGTTTCCAGGAAATGTGGCGCGCCGGGTTGGCTGCCAGCGGGGTCACCAACGTTCTCTGGCACTTCCGCATCGACATCTCGGACCGCTGGGGGCAGCACTGGGGCGAACTGGACAACCGTGTCAACTTCGTTTGCATGGGCGCCGGCGCGGCCGGCTGGCACTGGCCAAGCAAGAAGTATCGCCGGTATGGGCTCGACGCGGACAAGCAGGAGGATTGGATCTGGTACGGCCTCGGCGCGCCGGTGGCCGGTTCGGGTACAGCCAATGCCAGGACCTTTCTGCAGAAGTGGTGCCAGGGCTTCAACGGCGGCCTGCCGTACTGGGATAGCTACAGCACGCAGTGGGTCAACGCCGACGATTCGACGCCCTGTGTGGTCTATTCCGGCCAGAGCGTGCCGGGGTTTGGCACGTACCCCGGGCCGATCATGAGCCGGCGCGTGAAGCAGATGCGCCAGGCACAGCAGATCGTCGAACTGCTCAACCTGTGGAGCGCCTGCCGCGGCATGAACCGCAGCCGCGTGCGCGATGCGTTGAACGCCACGTACGGGCAGGGCACCTGGGACTACGCCTTCGGCACGCTGGACGAGGTGAAGCTTTACCAACTGCATGCGGGGCTCGTGGCGCAACTCGAAGCACAGCCGGAGCCATTGAAGATCGCGCGGATTGACAGCGCCGCGGGTTCGTCGACGGTGCTCTACTGGCCGAGCATGAGCAACTGCACCTACACGCTCCTGCGCTCCACCAATCTCGTAACCGGCGCCTTCCAGTCCGTGATCTCCAACGTGCTGGCGAACTCGCCCGGCAATGTTTATACCGACGCCCCCGCCTCGTATTCCGCCGCCTTTTACAAACTGCTGGAGCAGTGGTACTGACTTCTGCCCTTACAAGAAGAATGGTTTTCGTCGCACATATTGTGTGATACGTCTACCAGATCGACAGAGACATGGAAAAGCATATGAATAAAAGCAAACAAGGTTTGCAGCAAAGAGACGTTCAGATTCCACTGACGCCCGAGACCATTGCCGCCACGGAGGCATTCCGGCCCAAACGCGCCATGGAAACGATCCGGCGCCTATGGGAAGCCGCGCGGCTGATAGACGCGAAAGCCGTTCGTGCCGCCGCTGAATTCGTCGCCAGTGAACTGCGGGAAGCCGGCCTGGACGGCGTCACGATCGAGGAAATACCGGCCGACGGCAAGACGTCGTTCGGCGGCTGGCTGATGCCGGTGGCCTGGACCGCGACAGAGGCCCGTCTGGAGGTCCGCATTCCCGGGCAAGGCGTGGAAACGTTGGCGGACTACGGTGAGATTCCCCAGAGTCTCGCCCTGTATAGTCCCGGCACGCCACATGGCGACTGGGTTGAGGGATCGGTGGTGGCTGCGCCGGACGCGGTGTCGGTCCAGAGCCGGTTGCGCGGCGCCTTTCTGTTCCTGGAGTCGGGCATGGGCTCGGCCGAAATCAACGAAACGGCGGCCGGTTCCGGCGCACTGGGCGTGATCGTCTGCATGCCGAACAATGACCCCAAGGCGGCCCGTTATGTCAATTATGCTGTCCCCATGGACGCCGACCGGGCCTGCGTGCCCTGCTTCTCCCTGTCGCCCGCCGCGGGCGCGCGGCTGAAAGCGCTGCTGCAAACCGAACCGGCTCTTCACCTGCGGGCAAGGGTGCAGGCCGAACGCGCGGCCGGCAAGGCTCCGCTGGTCACCGCCACGCTCGGACAGGGACAGCCCGAGGTCTACCTCTGCGCGCACCTGGACGAGCCGGGCGCGCAGGACAATGCCTCGGGAGTCGGCGTGGCGATCGAGGCCCTGCGCGCGCTGCAAGCCGCGACGCGCGGACCGGGTGGCAAGCCGCCCCGGCGTGCGATCCGCGTCTTCTTTTCCGTGGAAGTGCGGGGCATGCAGGCGTGGTTAAACAGTCGAAAGCGTGTTCCGGGCTTCCTGGCCGGGCTGAACCTGGACATGGTCGGCTGTGAGCCCGACCCGGAGACGCAGGGAAGTGTCATGACCCTCGGTCGTGGCTTTCCAGGGCAGTCGCACTTCGCGCCGTACCTTCTGGAGGCCGCCGCCCGCCTCGCCGACAAGCGAACGGGCAACAGGCCCATCCGCTCGCGGCCGTGCGGCGTCAGCGACGCCTTGCTCGGCCTCAGTCCGGCGCCCGGCCACGTGTCGCTCGAGCAGAAGACAGGGCCAACCTACCACAGTTCCGCGGACGTTCCCGCATTCCTTAGCCTGGACGCCATCCGCTGGTCGGGGATGGCGGCGACCGCCTTCCTGCATGCCATCACGCGGTTTGACAACCGGGCGGCCATTGACCTGGCGCGGCGCCTTGTGCGAAGTGCCGCCGGGGCCATGCGGGTGAAGCCGACTGAGGCTGCGACGATCTGGGCACAGGCCGCAGCGGAATTGGATTCGCTACGGCGAGGCATGGCGGTTCCCGACCTGTTTGGCGACTGGCGCACCCCCGCGGACGTGTACAAAGCGGGGGTCCGACGGTCCACGGGGTGCTGGCCCGCGGTGGAAGATCGCAAGCGCCTGGAATCAGTGATCGCCGCGCTGCCCGCGGCGCCCGCGGGAAAAGTGGTTGTGATGTCCGAGAGAAACCGTGTGCGGCGCGAAGCGGAGGTCTTGGTTCCCCAGGTAACGTTCCGCGGTTTCCTCTCCTTCGAGGACCACGTAACACCGGCCGCTCGCACGGAGTTGGCGGAGGCCCTCGATCTGGCGCCGGGGTGGTCCACGGAAACGTGGGCCTGGCTGTTGGCCTCGCGTTTGCGCGGTAAAGCAACGCTCGCGGAGGCGGTTGACACACTCCGGGACCAGGGCGCGGTCATCGAAATGAAGAAGGCCGTCGCGCTGACCCGCTATCTGGTCAAGATCGGTAAGGCCCACTTACGCCCCATCCTGAAGGCGGCTGAACTGCGCCGCGCCTTCCGGGCCATCGGCGTGCGGCGCGGATCGGTCCTGTGCGTGCATTCGTCCCTGAGCCAGTTCGGATATATTCCGGGCGGCGCGGAGACGCTTGTGGAGGCGTTGCTGGACGTGTTGGGCCCACGGGGAACCCTATGTGTTCCGACGCACTCGCTCAGCGTGCTGGGCGCCGAACCCTACGACCCGCAGCATTCGCGGTCGGTCGTGGGCGCCGTCAGCGAGTATTTCCTCCGGCATCCCGGGGTCGTCCGCAGCCCGCACCCGACGCACTCGGTCGCCGCCCTCGGACCGGATGCTCGCGCACTGACCCGCCTGTCGAACCCCGAGTCGGCGCCGATGGCCCGCGACGGATTCTGGGGGAAGTTATACGACGCGGGCGGCGACGTGCTGCTGCTGTGCCCCATCACCAGTGCGACCATCTTCCATGTTGGCGAGGCTTGGACTAGTGTCCCGCAGCCTTCGCTGATCGCGCACCGCAAGGATTCGGTCGGGCACCGCCGCATCGTCACGCTGCCGCAGGCCCCATGGCACGTGGATCACTTCCAAGCCACCATGGCGGATCCCCTTCTGCAGCAGGGGGTCATGCGCTCCGCTACGCTGGGAGACGGCACCATCTGCTTTGCGTCCGCCCGGGCCATGGCCGACATCAGCGTGGCCGTCAATCGCGCCACCCCCATGATCAGCATCGGCCGCAACGGCGCCTGTTCGTGCTTCTATTGCCAGGCGGTGAGAAGAGGAACGGATAAGAAATGAGCGACCGAGATCCCAAGTACAGCGTCGGCACCCTGACCTACACCAAGGCTGGGCTGTTTATGCTGTTCGGTTGGTTGCTCTGGGGCGATTTCTGCTTCACGCTCTTCGAGAGCATCGGCGGTCCCGGCATCCTGGGGCTCTACCTGCAGGACAACTTCCACGTGAGCAACGTGCAGGTCAATATCATCTTCAGCGTCATCCCGAACCTGATCGGGGTGATCGTCGGCCCGATCCTGAGTTTCAAGTCCGACCGCTATCGCGGCCGGATGGGCCGGCGCATCCCGTACATCCTCTGGACCACGCCGTTCCTCTGTTTCTTCGCCGCCGCTATTGGGTACTCGGACGAGATCGTCTCCTTTGCCAAGGCGCATGTGGCCAGCGGGGGGTTGATCTCCCCCTTTACGACGGCCATGCTGCTGATCAGTTTCCTGGTCATCGGCTTCTCGTTCTTTAACGAATTCGTGAACACCGTCTACTGGTACCTGTTCGCGGACGTGGTGCCGGAGCATTTCATGGGCCGGTTCATGGGGCTGTTCCGCGTGGTCGGGGCCGTGGCCGGCTTTCTGATCAACGTACTCATCGCCGCCCACCAACTCACCCACATGCGCATGATCCACGTGGGCGTGGCGGCACTCTATTTCGTGGGTTTCTCGCTGATGTGCTGGCGCGTGAAGGAGGGCGAGTATCCGCCCGTGACGGATGTTACCGAGAAGTCCACTTTCCTTGACCAGGTGAAACTGTACGCCCGCGAATGCTTTACGCACCGAATGTTCATCTTGATCTACCTCTCCACCTTTGTCTGGGTGTTCGCGCGCTCCGGCGGCGGGTCCGGCGTGTTCGGCCTGCACCTCGGTCAACACGTGGCGTCGTCGGAAGCCCATGCGGGCGCGGCGACGGCGGCCATGACGCCGGACGGCGCGCGCGTCCTCTCCGGCGGCGTCGACGGCAGCGTGCGGCTCTGGGAAGGCAGGCCGGAGAAGATCGCTGCGCCGTTCTGGGACGCCGTGCGCCGGGCGAAACTGCCGGCGCTGCGGACGCTGCGCACGACCGGCCCTGCGGTGACGGCCACGGCGCTATCGGCGGACGGATCCCTGGCCGCGGCAGGTGATCGTGCGGGCGGGCTCTTCCTGTGGCGAGCGGCAGATGGAACCCTTGTGACCAATTTGGCCACACAGGGCAGCGCCGTCCTGACCGTAGCGGAATCCCCTGACGGCGACCGGCTGGCATCCGGCAGCGCGGACGGGACGGTGCGCATCTGGGATGTGGCATCAGGCCGCTGCCTTGAGACCCTGACAGGGCACGCGGGGGAGGTGCGGTGCGTTGTGTTTTCCAGCGACAGTCGGTATCTGGTATCCGGCGGGGTAGACGGGCAGCTCCGCGTGTATGACGCCGCATCCGGCATCCTGGCTCGGACCATTGCGACCTCGAACCCGGTCTACGCTGCCACCTTCGCCCCTTCCCTGGAGAAAGTCGCCGCGGTCCACAAGCAAGGCCCCACGTCCATCCCGTTCCTGAATACTGCGATTCGTTACTTGACGGAGGTGTTCTCGAACGAATCCCTGTATGACATTCCAGCGAACGAGCGCAGCCGTGTAGTTGCTGCGGACGGATGGATCGTGACCGGTGGCCAGGATGACGGGGGCGATGACCGCAACGCCAAACTCCGCATCTGGTCCGCGGCCACCGGTGAACGGGTGATGGAACTGAAGGGCCACAAGCAGGCCATCACGTCCGTCCAGTACAAGCCGGACCTGCACCTGCTCGTGAGCGGCAGTCTGGACAGTTCCGGACGCCTGTGGGATCCGGTGGATGTCAGTCCCCTGGCCGGCGACCAGTCCCTCAAGACCTTCTCCGGCTACATGAGCGGGGTCGCGGCACTGGCCGTGACGGATCACGGCAACCGCATCGTCTGCGCCAGCGACACAGGGCGCCTTCATCTATGGAACATCGATGCCGGCGTCAGCCTGCTCAAAGGTGGGCTGATGGCCAGCTTCTTCGGCGTGCTCGGGCTTCTGCTGGCCTATCCGTTTGGCGCCCTGGTGGACCGTTACGGCGCCCTGCGCGTCACGATGGTCTGCTCGATCGTCCTGATCCCCGCGCCCTTCCTGACATACTTCTTCATGCGCGACTACCAGTCGAGTGTCTGGATCGAGGTCTTCAAAACGCCATTCTTCGGACTGGTCGGGGCGGCCAGCATGCCTTTTCTGATTTCGCTGTTTCCCAAGGATAAGTTCGGTCAGATGTGCTCTGCCAACGGGCTGGTCAAACAGGGCTCGGCCGTGGTGCTCGGGCTCGTGGGCGCCATGTTCATGGACTGGGTCACCCGCAGCACCCTGTTGACCGACAACTTCCGCTACGCCAACATCGTGACGGCAGTGGGGTTCATTGGTTACGCGGCCGTGCTCTTGGCCATCTATCGCGAATGGCTGAAACTCGGCGGCGACAAGGGATATAAGGCGCCGGAATCGAACAACCACAACCCCGAAACCCCATCATGAACTTCAAATACCGCATTCATTATGCCCCGTCGCCCGCCGCGCTGGAACAGGCGGCCCGCGTGGGCTCCAACATGGCCGTGATCTACTCGGTCGGTCCGTGCTCGCACCTGTGGTTCGCGCGCGATCCGGTCAGCGGCCGCGACATGGACGAATTCCCGATCTACTTCGACGCCTATCCCAAGGTCGCGGCCATCCGCCATGGCGCCGACAGCGTATGGATCGAGCCGCTGCGCCAGCACATCCGCGCCATGTGCGCCCGCGCCCTGACACTGGGCCTCAAGCCGGTCATCCATTTCTACGAGCCGATGCTGCCCCTGGTCTTCGAGCGGGAATACCCAGAGTTCGTCGGCATCTACAGGCGCCCGACCCAGGATGGCACCATCGACCTGCACACCCGCTTCGATCCGGACAACCCGGCGACCTGGACGCTGATGCAGGCGAAGTACCGCGAGATCGCCGAGGCCTTCCCCGAGGTCGGCATGTTCATCATCACCACCGGCGACATCGCCACCACCTACTGGTGCATGGTCGAGGCGAAGATGCCGGTGGCCGAGCGCCTGGCCAGAAACATCGCGGCGGCGCGCGAGGGCATCCGCCAGGCGGGCAGCGCCGCCAAGGTCTGCTGCCGCCTGTGGTGGCGCAACTTCCCCGAGGAATACTACCGTGACGGCCACCGCCTCGCCGAGGAGCTGACCGGCCTGAAGGACGCGACCCGCTACCTCTGCCCGGTCGGCAAGCCGTACAACGACCCGGCGACGGTGCTGCCGGCGCTGTTCAAACTGCTGCCCGCCGACGTGCCGGTGATGTACAAGTCGACACGCATGGACATCCACGACAGCAGCCCGCTGACGCACGTGCTCGGCCGCTATCCGGCCGAGCGCGAGCAGATCATCGAGGTATCCTTCGAGATGTACCACAAGAAGCCCTGGCCGTGGTGCAAGATCAAGCACATCCGCCAAGGCTATGAGGCGGCGCGCGACCACCGCCTCAGCGGATACATGTCGCTGCCGATCAACGTCGAGAACAACGACCGCAGCCTCGATCCGGAAAAGGGCAACCTTGGACGCATGAACACCTGGCTGCTCGAGCAGCTCGCCAAGGGCGACGCACGCAGCGATGCCGCGCTGGTGGCGGCCTGGCTGGAGCAGGAGTTCGGCGCGCCGCAGCCGCAGGTCGTGGTCGACGCCCTGCTCGATGCGGACCGGCTCGCCAGCGAGGGCATCCAGTGGGGCCGCGGCATCCAGAACCGCATGCCCTTCGCCTCGCTGCACACCACCAAGCTGTACTGGACCTTCGACGGCTTCATCCAGCCCGACTTCCCCTACGCCATGGCCAAGCCGACGCGCGAGCTGCTCGAGGGCCTGATCGCGATGAAGCACGCCGCCTATGACGGCGCCTGCGCCCACCTCGCGGCGCTGGAGGTGGCGCGCGACGCCATGTCGTCGGCGCTCTACGGCGAGATCCACGACGGCTACCAGGACTTCGCCGAATACATTCTGCTGGTGCGCGACTGGAGTTCATACCTGCTCATGCAGTATGGCATCGAGCGCGGGGTCTTCCCCGCGGACCGGCCCACGCTGGGGCGGATGTCCCGCTATGTCGAGCGCTTCATCCGCAACCTGACGCGCCTCCGGGCCAGCCCCGCCGGGCAGCGCGCCATTGCCAATCTCTCTTTCCCCGACGCTTTCCCGTTGACGTAACAGCACGCACCGGATCACGTAGCGCGTGGATAATTCCACCGGAAGGACGCCGACCGCACCATGAAAACCAAGACACCGTTCCAACTCTCCAAAGACACTTGCGTATTCATCGCAAACGCCGATGCCCGGATTGCCGTGGAGAAAACCACCGGCCTGATTCGCGGCTGCACCTGGCGCAATAACAACGTAGACCTTTTTCAGCAGGTGCGCGGCGGAATCCCCGGCTACGTCGGCGGCCTCCGGGTCTACGACGAGCACGACCGCGTGATGTACAGCGACCTGGAATCGAAACCCCTGGTTCGCAACCTGAAAAAGCGGGGCCAGGCGATTTCATTCGACAAGCGTTTTCAGGGGGCGCCCTTCACGCTGAAGGTCACCCTGCGCATGGAGGCGGATTCCTTCCACTGGGAAGTGGCGGCGCGGAAAAACAACCAGAAGGTGGCCGACCGGTCGCTGCGCGTCTACTTCATGTTCCCGCTCATCGCCGGCTGGAACGTCTGGGCGCCGTGCAAGTGGGGCGAACAGGCCTTCGACGGCATGACCCCCTTCGAGTTCATGTACACCCAGATCCCGTATGTCTCGGAGCAGGAGATCATCCTGCCCATGGTCAGCCACTATAGCCGGCAACTCGGCGTCGGCTACTCCATGGTCGAGCCGATCGACGCCAATGTGCCCGCGGCCAAGTTCGGTTTCAACAACATGGAGAAGTGCTACAACTGGGGCTCTATGGCGAAGGACGCCAGGACCGCGCCGGTGCTTGAGGCGGTGAACTACTACATCGGCCTCGTCAAGGACCGTCCGATGAAGACCAAGGTCATGCTCTTCTTCCATGCGGGCGACTGGCGCCCGGGGCTGGGCCAGGTCTACAAACGTTGGCAGGAGTTCTTCGATCCCTTCAACAAGGCCATCTATGACCGCGAAGGCACCTTCCTCTGCGGCACCGCTTATGTGGACGAGCACGTCGAAAAGCTGACCGCCTGCGGACTCAAGACCTTTGAGGTCCACGGCCACTTCGAGCATTACGGCGACTACTACCAGGACGGAAAGGACCGCTGGCCCCGCAGCAAGGAAGCGCTCTGGCAGGCGCTGCGCCGCCAGGCTGTCGCGGAGGGGCGCAAGGCCGAGGAGGTTACGCCCGAGGTGTCGGAGGAGTATATCGCCAGCCACACCGCGGAGGAATGCCTGGTCGCCTGCGGCTTCAAGCCCGAGGCCGGCGCCGATTCCGCCGGCGACGCCTTCCGAGCCTCCTGGTACCACGAGCGCGCCGACCTGAAGCGTCGGCTCGCCACGCTGAAGAAGCACGGCATTTCCAACCACTGGTACTTCAACTACACCGACGGCTACCGGCCGTATGTTGAAAAGAACTTCCCCGACTCCATCGCCAGGAACGAGGACGGTTCCCCCATGCCCAGCGGCTGGTACATGAGCCACAACATGAACGCCGATCCGCGCTGGTCATTCGGGAAGTTCACCATTGAGTCGGCCAGGAAGATCTTCGACGACTACGGCAGTCTGCTGGACGGCTTCTTCCTGGACTGTTTCCGGCACTACGAGATCGACTTCGCGCACGACGACGGCACGACCGTGGTCAACGGCAAGCCCTGCTACAGCATGAACCACAGCTACGACGAGATCGAGCGCATCATCAAGACCAAGATCATGAAGCCGCGGAACCTCACGTCGTTCGCCAACAAGCCCATGAGCATCCGCTCCATGCGCTACTGCGACGGCCAGCTGCTCGAGGGCGATGGCGACATGTACGAGGAGAAGTTCTTCTGGGCGTCCATCGCAAACCCCCTCTTCTACATGTGGGGCTCGAATTCCGGCATGAGCCCGGACGAATGCCTGCGCCGCTGCGTGCTGCACGGCTGCTACCCGACCTGTTCGTACAAGCCGACGGATGAGGAAGGTGTGCTCTATCAGCGGTATCTGCCGATCTTCGCGCAGTTTGGGCGCCGGGTGCTGTGTTTCGAGCAGGATCCGCTGCGTGCGCCCAAGGGGTCGATCGGCAAACTCTTCACCGTGGCAGATGGATATGTCGCGGGCATTATCAATAAGAACGTGGATGCCGGTGACCAGATGAAGTACGCCAAAACCCCGTATGCGCTTTTCCGGGTACAGCGCGGGCACGATGTCGGGAAGGTTGGCATCATGTATCCGGGTGACCTGACGTGGCGCGAGGTGCCGGTCAAGTTCGACGGCACGTTCATCGCGGTGCCCCTGCCGGACTACATCAACTGTGCGGTGGTGAAACTGTTTGTCACGCGGAAGAGCCGCAAGGCGATCGGCAAGGACCAGTTTTACCAGCGCGACCGGATGTGCGGCGACCCGGAATCGTCATTCGAGGATATTACGGACCGGTGAGAGTCCGCTCATCTATAGAGGCGCAACGCATTTGTCATCAAAGAGTTACGATTAAGAGCCAGTCGCTCTCGTCCTCGTCCTCGACATTCGCCGTTCGAGGACGAGGACGACGACGAGGACGATGTCTCATGCCTCGCTCTATCCGGCCACCGGCCGGCGGTTTGACTGAATTCTGAATTCCGACTACCCGAGTAGTTAGGGATGTGTATACCATGCACGGCAACCTGGAGAAACCCCGGCGCGCGGTGGAAATTGCCCGGCGCGAGATTGATCGCATGTTCGGCCCCGCTGGAACGTGAACTCGCGGTGGCTCCGCGGACGATTACGGGCGACGATTACGGTGGACGATTAAGAGACTCCCTTCGTATTCTGTAATCGTCGCCCGTACGCGTCAACCGACAGGTGTAAGGTAAGCACTTACGGAGGAAGCATGAAGAAGACAGAATCGACAGGATGCTTTCGTATTGGCGCGGACTACTATCCCGAGCACTGGCCCGAAGCGCGCTGGGAGACCGATGCGAAGCTGATGCAGAAGGCGGGCTTCAATGTCGTGCGCTTGGCCGAGTTCGCCTGGGCCAGAATGGAGCCGACGGAGGGGTGCTACGAGTTCGACTGGCTGGACCGGGCGGTCGCCATCCTCGGCCGGCATGGCATCTCCGTGGTCCTCGGCACGCCCACGGCTTCCATGCCCCCTTGGGTGGCCCGCAAGTATCCGGAGACCGTCAGCAGCGGCAAGGACGGGCTGAAGACCGTTTATGGCATCCGCCAGAATGCCTGTTTTTCCAGCGGGTCGTTCAACCGGCTCTCCGAGCGCATCACGCACGCCATGGCGGAGCACTACGCGGGCAACTCGAATGTGATCGGCTGGCAGACCGACAACGAATTCACCGGGGGCCTGTGCCACTGCGACCTCTGTGGCCGCGCCTTCCAGGATTGGCTGCGCGCGAAATACAAGACGCTGGAGGAGCTCAACCGTGCGTGGGGCACCCACTTCTGGAACCACATCTATGGCGATTGGGCCGAGATTCCCATCTCGGTGCGATCTGATTTTGACAACCCCAGCCTCTATCTGGACTGGAAGCGTTTCTGCAGCGACAGCGCCGTGCGGTTCCAGCATGAACAAGTCAAGATCTTGCGTCAGCATTGTCCAAAGCAGTTCATCACCCACAATCTGATGGGACTGGCGTCGAGCGTGAACTACTTCGACCTGGGGCGCGACCTGGACTTTGTCTCCTGGGACAACTACCCCGTGCGGGGCGAGCCGAACCTGGCTATCAACCAGGACTGCGCGCTGGCCGCGGACGTGATGCGCGGCGTGCGCGGGAAGAACTTCTGGATCATGGAGACGGCGGCCGGCCCGCTGGGGTGGGGTGCCATGCAGCGCAACCTGCGTCCGGGTGAGCTGCGCAAGATCGCGCTGCACCAGGTGGCGCACGGCGCCGACGGCATTGTCTGGTTCCGCTGGCGCTCCTGCACAGCCGGCCGCGAGCAGTACTGGCACGGGTTGCTGGGGCACGACGGCAAGGCGGGGCGGCGCTACAAGGAGGCCGCGAAGACTGCCGGTGAACTCCACAAGTTGTGGCCGGACCTCGCCGGGACCACGCTCAAGCCCGGCGTTGCCATCATGTATGACTACGATTCCATCTGGGCCTTTGAGGCACAGCCGGCTTATCCTGCCAACACGCGGTATGCGGATGCGCTCCTGCGCTATCATGTGGCGCTTCAAAAGCTTGGATTCAACGCGGATGTGATCAGCAAGGATGCGGACTTCAGCAAGTATCGCGTGCTGGTTGCCCCGCACCTGTATGTTCTTCCTGAACCCGTTGCGAAGCGGATCGAGAGTTTCGTGCGTTCCGGAGGCATCCTCGTTACGGACGTGCGTACCGCAGTCAAGGACGAGACCGGGCTCATTCCGATGGAAACACTGCCCAATGCGCTTCGTAAGGTTCTTGGCATCGAGATACCGGAATACGAGACCATTGCGGCGGACTATCCTGTGAACGGTTGTGGTCCGGTCGAGGGGGTCTTTACCGCAACGGGGTTTGCCGACTGGATCGTTCCCGGCAAGGCCAGCGTGCTCGCGCGTCACGGAGCTTGGTATTCAAACAGCTATGCCGCGGCAACCGTTAATAAGTTTGGAAAGGGATCGGCTTTCTACATCGGAACGGTTGTGAAGGAGCCGGAATTCTACCAGCGTCTCATGGTTGAGGTCTGCAGGCTTGGCGGATTGAAGCGGACGGTTGAGCCGCCGGCAGGCGTTGAGGCTACCGTGCGCGAAGGTAAAGGCCGCCGGCTCCTCTTTCTGGTCAACCATACCGAGGAGAGGCAGAAGGTGACCGTGCCTGCCAACAGTGTCCGGATGCCGGGGAAGGGGAAAGCCGGTTCCGAGATCACGCTCGAGCCGTTTGGCGTGGAAATTGTCAGACTTTGAACGAAATTCGTAACTGAGTAGTTACAAGCGTTCGATGAAATGGAGTGACAAGAATTGACAGCAGCCCCCCACGAGCAAAGTCCTGAAACCTCACCTTCCGCAGCACCTACTTACCGCTGCGGCTCGCTAGTCTACACGCGGAAGACGCTGATCGCGCTGTTCGGGTGGCTGCTGTGGGGTGATTTCTGTTTCTCCATGATGGAGATCGTGCTGCCCAACATCCTGCCCCTGAAGTTGAAGGATCTGGGCGTCTCCAACATGTTGATGTCCCTGGTGATGACCACCATCCCGGGAATCTTTGACATCACGGTGGGGACCGTGGTTAGTTACAAGAGCGATCGCTACCGCAGTCCCCGTGGCCGGCGTATTCCGTTCATCTGGTACACCCTGCCGTTTCAGGCCCTGAGCCTCGCCTGCATCGGCTGGAGCGGGGAGATTGGGGCCTGGCTCCAGCACGTGATGCCGTTTGCGCACACGTTTACGCCCGCCACGCTTACCGTCGCGGTGATCGTCTTCTTTATGGTGTCCTTCCAATTCTTCGATCAATTCGTCAACTGTGTGTACTGGTACCTTTTCAATGATGTCGTGCCGCCCCAGATGCTGGGCCGTTTCAATGGGTATTTCAAGATCGTGGGCAGCATCGCCAGCGGGGTGTATAACTGGTTTCTGTTCGAGCATTCGGTCCCCTACTTCCGTCCGATCATCACGGGTGCGGCCATTCTCTATTTCATTGGCATGGGAATCATGTGCCTGCGCGTGAAGGAAGGGTCTTATCCTCCTCCGCCGGAAGAAGAGAAGTACGAAGGCTTTTTCGCTAAGATCAAGTCGATTGGCAAAGAGTCATTCTCCTGCAGATTCTACTGGTATTTCTACCTGATCGCCGGCATCGGCGCGCTGGCGGGTGGCATGGCGATCTTCGGGGTTTTCACCAGTCAACAGTTGAATCTGACGTTGAAACAGCAGGGGATCATGAGGACGGTCGGCATGGTCGGCGGCCTGATCGCCACCTATTATGCGTCGGTTTTTGTGGACCGCTGGCACCCGCTGCGTATTTCGATGTACAATGCCGTAGGCGGGGCTTTCAACGCCTTCAATGGGTGGATCTGGCTCTTCATTACGCTGCCATCGGCGGTGATGTTCTGGCCGGGGCTGATCAACAGCATGGCGGGAACATTTGCCGGCGCCATGGGAGGCCTCTGTGGCATTGCCTTGTTCATGAGGTTGATGCCAAGGTCCCTCTACGGACAGTTTTGCGCGGCAAGCTCCGTGATCCGAGCGATCGGCAGGATTGTGGCCGGGTTTCTGGCAGGTGTCTTCCTCGATGTCATTCAATGGCTTATGCGCGACTCCAGCATGGCCCACCGTTTCGGGCCGGATTTCGCCTACCGGTTCGGGTTTATCTGGGGTGGCGTGTTCAGCATTCTCGGCGCAATCGTCACCTGTATGGCCTATCGCGAGTGGCTGCGGCTCGGCGGCGATGAGCATTACCAGGCCCCGGCACCCTGGCTGCCCGAGGGGCGGGAGCCGCCGGCCGGGGTTTTCAAGTCGGTGAAGTCAATTCCGCGCTGGCTGTGCACGGCGCTGAACCTGGGGCTTGTCGCCCTGGCGCTGAACCTCGGGCTGATGGGATATTTCACCTACGAGATGTGCCGGACGGAGACGCTCCGGGAGATCGGGCATTGGTATCTCTACATCTGGTTTCCGTTCAAGATCTGGCTTACCGTGGCGAGCGTGGTGCAGTACTGGCAGATCGTTCAGGATATCCGTGCGCGCGAGCGCGGCGCGAAGACCCGCTGGGGCCTTCCTCATCACGGAATCCTGATGGTCGCGGCACTGACCGGGTTCGCCTCGTTCCCGGTGCTGTGGGTCCAGACCCAGTGGATCATCAACCTCGGCCTGTCGTACGAACTGTACATTCTCGGGATCGCCAACCTGATCAGCCTGATCCTGGGCCCGCTCAACACGCAGGTGATCCGCTGGATCGAGCGCGATTTGACGCCGGACGAGGAACAACGCGCGCGGAGCTGAGCATGGTCTTTTCCTGAAGCAGCCGCTTTATTATCCGCAGATTTCGCAGATTAACGCAGATGTTTGTTGTGGCTATGAACGACAAGCCAACAGTCATGAGGCGAGCACTCCCATCCTTCCTCTGCCCCTCGCGCGGAACTGCCGCCCCTGCCGCCAACCCATTACACAGGCCCCGCTTTTCTATTACTGGCTGGCTGATTGACGCAAGTGACCCCAACGGGTGGTGGTGTCGAATGCCGCTGACGTTCCAATTTACACCACCCGTTGGGCGTGCTGGATTGAGTCAGCCAGCCAGTTTTCTATTTGACGCTCCCAACCCCGCAGATGTACTCTACGACCATCGAAACAGTGGTAACAGTCGAAACAGCCGAAACAGTTGTTTATGCGCCAAACGCCAGCAAAGACCGGCCGCGTGGCAGATCGCCCTGCGCTTTCGGACACCCTTGAGCGCACGGTGGCCGAGCAGGTCGCGGACCACATCAAGATCCTGATTGCCCGGCAGGGGCTGGCGCGCCAGGCGCCGCTGCCATCGTACCGGCAACTGGCCGCGGAGTTGAATGTGGCTGTAAGCAGCGCCATGCGCGGCGTGGATCTGCTGGTCGATCAGGGGATCGTCCGGCGGCAGCGCGCGCAGGGTTGCTTTGTGAACCGGGAGCTTTCGCCGCAGGGACGTGCGCTGCAGACCGTGGGCATCATCCACACGGCCAGCTACCAGCATCTCTTTTCCACCTCTTACCTGCAGCAGATCATGCAGGGGATCGGCGATGGGCCGGGGCATCTCGATATCCAGATTTACAGCATGCGCGCGGATGGCTTTGTCACTGCGCCGCAACTCGCCGACCGGCATATGGATGGCGTAATCCTGCTGGGCCTGGAGAGCGAGGCCTTTGTGGAGGAGTTCGCGACCTGGGGCGTGCCCGGCGTCCTGGTGGACCAGGTGTCCGAAAAAGGCTTGCTCGACTGCGTGGCCTGCGACAACGAAGCCGCCGCGCAGCGGGTCGTTGAGCATTTGTCAGGGCTGGGCCATCGCCACATCCGGTATGTGGCGTATGATGCGCGCCGACTCGCACAGGTGGGCGTGTCGCGTACACTACTGATGCAATCCTCCGACCGTATCGAGCGGCGCGAGGCGGCGGTGCGCGCGCTGACGGCCGTCCCCGGCATGCGGTGGGATGAGGATATTCTGGCTATCCACGAGGATCAGGGGTTGATCAGAGGCGTCGTCAAACGCTGGCAGGCGGAATCGGAGCGGGCCACGGCGTTCCTGGCGGAGGGCGAGCAGATCGGAGTCGCGCTGATACGGGAATTGACGGCTCAGGGAGTCAAGGTTCCGGAAGCGGTCTCCGTGTGTGTCGTGGCGCGTACGCGGTCGGCGGAGACCAACGGGACGGCAACGGGTTGTGGCTTCGATTTTGTGAAGATGGGCCGCAAGGCCGTGGACGTGCTGCGCCGGCGCTGCGAGCAACCCAACGGAACACCCGTGCCGGCGGTGTACCGGGTGGGGTGCGAGTGGGTGGAGGGGAGCACGTGCGGGCGGGTAGAGGGTTGATGGTGGCAGGTGGAGGGTGGATGGCACACGTAGTCGTCACTCTTAGTCGGTTACGCTTAGTCGAACGGCTTAGTCGGTTAAGTGAGGCGGTTAAGGGTGGCGGTTGAGTCTTTGAGAGGAATGACAGGAATCGGGGGACGATAACGGCGACGAGAGCGGCTAACGAGTCGTGAGCTTCCCAATCGTCCACCGTAATCGTCGCCCGTAATCGTCAACCGATTGAGAGGACTGTTGTGGCAGGTGGAGGGCTGATGGTGGCGGGTGGCCCGGGCGCTCCGCGCACGGGCAAGTGCAGGCGGTGTGCCAGACAGGAACCTGCCCGTGCGCGGAGCGCCCGGGCCACCGGCGGACTTATGGTGATCGGTGAGCAGTGATCGGTTGACGATTACGGCGACGATTACGGTTTACGAGGAGAGGGAGCAAGACAATCGTCCACCGTTCTCGTCGCCGCTATCGTCAACCG
>SESD01000068.1_pt1 | contig 56491 bp, 49 predicted proteins | sample 3171411 | NCBI WGS metagenome assembly SESD01 (sample SAMN06051880, study PRJNA518727) | freshwater metagenome | biome: subpolar coniferous forest; feature: holomictic lake; material: water; isolation source: holomictic Lake 442, 16.5 m depth | place: Canada: near Kenora, Ontario | collected...
GCCGCTCTGTGGGTTACTAGTTTTAAGGATATTTATTCTTTATTTTGTTGATTTTGATATGATACCCGCAATTCGATGCGTTTTTAAGTATCGATTTATCTCTCGGGTTAACTGCCGGGAACGGTTTTTAAAACTTGTATCAATACACTGGAGACACAATGAAAAAAAATAATAAAACCCCTTTAGCTACTGCAATGGGTGCTGCTTTTCTGTCTGCTTTTGCTGCAACTGCGGTTAATGCCGACGTAAATCCTTTCGGCATGACCGAATTATCAACAGGTTATATGCAAGTTGCTGCTGCTGATAAAGCAGCTGAAATGGCTTGTGGCGCGGCAATGGGTGGCATGGCCAAACCTAAAACTGCAGAAGGTGCTTGTGCAGGCAATGTAAAAACTGAAGGCGCAAAAGCAGCTGATGGCGCCTGCGGCGCAATGATGAAAGATGGGAAAATGAAACCCGGCATGGAAGCGGCTTGTGGCGCCATGATGAAAGGCAAAGAAGGCGCTTGCGGAGATATGGGCAAAGGTAAAGAAGGTGCTTGCGGTGCCCAGTGCGGCGAAGGCATGAAAGCCTGCGATTCAGCAAAAACCAAAGAGGGTGCTTGTGGTGCGCAAATGAAAGGTTGCGGCGAAGGCATGAAAGGTTGTGGCGATATGATGAAAGGTAAAGAAGGCGCATGCGGCGACAAAATGAAAGCTAAAGACGCCAAGTAATTTATTTTTCAATGAAGTAGCATGACAGGCCGACGACAAATGAAACTTTGATAGTCAGCCTGTCATGATCTTACTATTTATTTTGCCCTCATCAACCTATGGTGTTCTTATGGACACGACTAAACAACTTGTTCACGGCGCCGGCCTGGGTCTGCGGCGGTCTTTTTTAAGTCAAATTGTTGATACTCCTCCTGAAGGTGTCGGCTTTTATGAGGTTGCGCCCGAAAACTGGATTACACTCGGCGGCAAATATGGCAAACAATTTCGTGGCATGACCGAACGTTTCGATTTTATCTGCCATGGCTTATCGTTATCCATAGGGAGCACTGATCCTCTAGATGAAGATTTCATTCATGAAATCAAACAGTTCATGTCCGAACATCAAATCAAGTTTTACAGCGAACATCTAAGTTATTGCAGCAAAGATGGCCATTTATATGATCTAATGCCTATTCCGTTCACCTCTGAAGCCGTTACCCACGTAGCTAAACGAATCAGACGGGTCCAGGATATTCTCGAACAAAAAATTGCCATAGAAAACGTATCTTATTATGCAGCTCCCGGCCAGGAGATGGACGAAATTGATTTTTTCAATGCCGTTATCGAAGAAGCCGATTGTGACGTGTTAATAGATATTAATAATATTTACGTAAACAGTGTGAATCATGGTTATGACGCGGAGGCATTTTTAAAAGCAATGCCCGCGCACCGTATTGCTTATGCCCATATCGCCGGACATTATGTGGAAGCAGAAAATTTTCTGGTCGATACCCACGGTGCTGACGTGATTGATCCGGTCTGGAAACTGTTGGGTAAAGCTTACGAACTTTACGGTGTCTTTCCGACGCTTTTAGAACGTGACTTTAATATCCCGTCGTTGGATGAATTAATCAAGGAAGTTAACACTATCAGCGCCATTCAAGCCGCCTGGGAATCGCAACATGCGCAACACTCCGCTTGAAACCGTGGTGAAAATCGATTTTAAAGCCAAGCAACAAGAGTTTGCGGCCTATATCAGAGATCCTGATAACAATCCAGCTCCTGTCGATGTTCAGCCACAGCGGATGGCCATGTATCGTGAACTGTTTTTCAATAATATCGACACCTTTCTAACTGCCAATTTTCCTGTATTACGGGCAATATTGAACGACAGACAATGGTTTGAATTGGGTCAGGATTTTTTTGCCAATCATGCCTGTGTGTCACCGCATTTTTCAAAAATTCCAGAAGAGTTTCTTAATTATCTGCAAAACGAGCGCGATTGTTCAACGGATTTCCCATTCATGCTGGAACTGGCTCATTACGAATGGGTAGAAATGGCTTTAACCATCGCCAAAGAAACCGTGCACGCCAATCCTCAGAGTCTGGACGAACTGCAAAACCGGCACATAACACTATCACCAATTGCTTGGCCACTCATCTATCAATATCCCGTCCAACAACTATCGCCAAATTTTTTACCTGAAATGGCACCAGATCAACCCACTTTCCTGGTTGTTTATAGAAATCCTGAAGACAATGTTAACTTTATTGAAATAACACCACTTACCTACCGTTTACTACAAATAATTCAGGAAAATGGCGAGATTATGACCATAAGCTGCCTAAAGCAGCTTTCTGAAGAATCGAATCATCCCAACCCCCAAATGATAATAACGGGCGGTTTGCAGATATTAAAAGAATTGGCGGAAAAGACGGTGATTATTCCAGGGTAAATTAAACAAGATAAGCCAGACCATCTATCCCGGTTTGATCTAAAAATTGGGACTGAACGCTTGGTTGGTTTAACCTCTTGAGTTACCGAAAATACGTGGGGCTATTTAAAGAGTAGCTTAAATTTCGGCAATCACCCTTGATTGAAGAAAAAATGCAATTTGAAGTTTTGTTCCCGTTAATTCGTTTTCCTGGATACTGTCTTCGATGTTAAATATTTTATATACCGATATATCCGTCTAATTGATCAGGTAGAGTCACAATTATCAATTTGTGATTCCAAGAAAATTCAAAAATAATCAACGTAAACAATAAATTATATTAATTTTTTTATGATTTAGATCTGAGATTCAGCTCGATATCTCTTTAAAAAATTTCATTAATATGGGCAAAAAACTGTTCCCAATATAATTATTTATATAAATGACTACTGCCATCCATATCACCGGTCTGATTATAAATCAAAGGAAACCCCTCATTAAGTTTTGCCGCTGTCAAAACCTTGCAAACTGCGATTTTATGATCGCCTGCCTCAGTATAATGACTGACCTGGCAATCAAAATAAGCCAGGCTTTCTGCCAAAATAGGCGCACCCGTTATGCCTTTTTGCCATTTATAACCACTCATTTTATCCTTTCCTGAACTGCCAAAATGTTTAGCTATAGCATATTGATCCTGAGCCAAAACATTTACCGAACATATTCCACCGGTTTGCATCAATTGATAAGAAAAATGTCCGGGATTAATACTGATCGCCAATAGAAATGGATCGAAAGACACAGGCATGACCCAGGCAGCAGTAAAAGCATTTTGAAGTTTGCCATCACTGACGCCAATAACATAAACACCAAGACTGATTTGTTTAATCAAGGCTTCAGGCATATCAATGCACCAGCTTAATGCGCATTGATAAGTCAACGGCTCTGACATTTTTGGTCAAGGCGCCAATGGAGATAAAATCAACACCGGTATTGGCAATTTCCCGGATATTGTTCAAATCAATATTGCCAGAGGCCTCAAGCTCTATTTTAGTAGCATTAAAATTTACCGCATCAATCATATCTTCAATACTAAAATTATCGAGCATAATACGGTCTGGACTGGCGGCAACCGCTTCCAGAAACTCATGCATGGATTCAACCTCTACTTCTACAGGAACTGAAGATAATTCACGCGCAAGTTGAATTGCCCGAGCAATTGAGCCCGCCGAGATGATATGATTTTCTTTGATTAAAACACCATCATACAAACCGATCCGATGGTTATAACAACCGCCACAGGTTACCGCATACTTCTGGGCATTTCTTAAGCCAGGAATTGTTTTTCGGGTATCCAGCACCTTACAATCCGTTCCGGAAACAGCATTGGCATAGTCTCTGGAAACAGTCGCAGTTGCCGACAAGGTTTGCAACAGATTTAGCGCAGTTCGCTCCCCGGTTAGCATTCCTCTGGCAAATCCCTTAAGTCTGCATAAAACCGTATTTTTAACGACTAGAGCACCTTCAGGAACTAACCACTCAATCTTTATTTTTTTATCCAAATGCTTGAATATCGCCTCAAACCAAGCCTGGCCGCAAAGCACCATGTCTTCGCGTGTCGTAACATCCGCTTCTGCCAATATCGTTTCAGAAACGATGGCTGCCGTTATATCGCCGGAGCCGACATCTTCTTCTAGAAAACTTTTTATCTCTAACGTATTTAATTGTGCACTCATAAGCCTGTCAATTCTGATAGTACGCGCTCTGTGATCATTTTTTGATCACTCTTAATAATAACAGCCTGCCCCAATCGAAGCTTTTCTCCCAAATCGGAAGCTTTAATCTCAAGCAATTTTTCTCCATTTTTCCCAACAAAAACCCTATTGTCGCGTAAATCATCTTTCCAAATCAGTTTCCCCCATAATCTGCCAGATTCAAGATTGAACATAACCCAACTTTGCTCGGCAATATTCTTTGCCAGTTCTGAACTTTCATCTGCTATCGAAAAATCATTTGTTTTCTCAGAAACCAGGTTAGGTTTACTGATGGGACATACTGTTTTCTTGGCCTCTTTTTTATCCATCAAAATAATATGCCACACAGCAAGATCTTTAAAAAACCGGGACTGGGCAGATTTATCATACGAAATTAATTTCAGCCCTTTTCTCAACTCTAAAATCAATCCTGGCAATATTTTTAATATTTGTTTTCTTACCAGATCATCTGCAGGTGGCACCACACTTAGAATTAGCTCATCCATAACCTGTACAGATTTTAACCATTGTTCTGGAAGCTCATCTTTTGATTGATATGCAGCAAGCAAAACATCAAACCAGACATCACGTAGAAAATCGACGATCATGGTCGGCAGTGCTTTACCATTCATACTTTTTTCAATAACTTCTTCAATTATTTTTCTAAGCTCCTCCAGAGATTGAAAATTCCTCATCATTTCCCGGATGCTTTTTTCAATTTCTTGATTATGAAGATTCTGCTTAATTATATAACCGGAAAATACTTCCGCCTCTAAATGCCAACTCGAAAAATCAGAGCCACTTTCCTTGATCATTTTGTTAATCGAATATTCAATGCGCGCTAAAATTAATTGATCATCTTGCTTGGCTACATTTAAAAATAATCCTGCTGAATATAAATCATCCAATAATTGCCTGACCGGATTCCCCTGATTTGTAAAAACACTATATCGCCCCAAAGAAACTGAAGCCATTGGTATCTCCAACTTTAACAGTGCTATTTTTAAACTATAGTCCAAGCATTCATCTTGCTCTATTGCATTAAAAATTAGCGCAACCAAATCCAGTGTATCTTCATCTTGCCGAGTCAGATTATTGGCCTTGTCACTAAAACTGAGTTCCTTGAGCTTTTTAAGTACGCGCCATTTTAATGGCAATTTTTTTTCATATGGCTCATTATCCTCTTTGAACTGCTGAAGAATCTGCAAGGCATTTTTTATTTCAAAGTGCTCATAAAACAGATCAAGAGCGGCCGGCGTTAAATCATAAACAGAAGGCGAATGAGACAATCGCCATTGTCCCAGTTTTTGCTGTAATAACTGAAACTCGTCACTCGATTTCTCTGCAGTCACCTGTATCAGTTCAATCTCTTCATTGATCTCACCGACAATATAGTTCGATAAATGGCCTAGCTGCTTTCCCTTTGGAATATTTATGTCCCTGTCTTGCTTAATCTCAGTCTGCTCGCAGAGTTTAATCAACTCACGATAAATAAATCCAAGTTGCATAAAAACATTAGCTTCAAAGATTTTATACAGGGCAATTCGTCCTTCTGAATTTAACTGTAAAGGCTTAATGACTTCAACAAGATTTTGAATCAACTTATCCGGAAATAGCGGGATTTTACTACGGACAATTGACTGGTTTGTTGAAGAAGTAGCAAGATACTTATTAAGGCTCGCTAATTCTTCATAAAACAAGTTTTGACACTGGCCAATAATCAATGCAATGTTCTGATTTTCAATAACCAAATCATCACTGATTAAAGAAAGATTTGAAAAACCAGGCATTCCAACCACACTATTTAAAGTTATTTGATAGCCTTCATCAAAACTTGCACTAACCTTGAGCAAATAGTTCTTCTTGATTTCTTTTCGGACGGAATGAAGATATTCCAGCAATTTTATATATTGCTCTTTACTCATTTTTCCACGATTTCTTCCTAGTTGACTGCCAAAATCAAGATCAATACGCATGCAACAATCTTCAACGACCTGCTCAAAATGCTGGAAGAAAACCGATTTTATTTTTTCTAAAATTTCGGTTCTCTTTGCCTTAGTCAAAGCTGAGTTTATTTGTTGCTTATTATCCATAGCAATATTTTCATTTTTGTTTATTAAATAATTAGTCATAAACTAGCACCTCAATAACGTTTTGACCAATAATAGACGTTATTAATATAAATACTGTATTTTGGTTCCGCCTTTTCATCCCTAATCTAGCTCATGAACATAATCCAACACCGATTAACTGAAGTTACCCAACGCACCACACCAAACTTTGATGAACGACCTGATCCTGAGGATATTTCATTGCTGGTTATTCACTGCATCAGTCTGCCGCCTGGTGAGTTTGAGAATGATTATATAGATCAGCTATTTAACAATCAGCTTAAGACTGATACTCACCCCTATTTCAAAGACATTTTTCAACTGACGGTATCTACACACCTACTGATCAAGCGTAACGGCCTTTGTGTCCAATATGTGCCTTTTGATAAACGTGCTTGGCATGCCGGAAAATCAAGCCATGAAGGCAGGGAGCGATGCAATGATTTTTCGATTGGTATTGAACTCGAAGGTACTGAACTGCTCGACTATACCGAGCAACAATATGAGCAACTTGCAAAGGTGGTGAGTGCCTTGCTTAAAACTTATCCCAAGCTATCGACACAACGTATAACTGGACACAGTGATATTGCTCCTGGACGAAAAACAGATCCAGGCGCATCTTTTGATTGGCAAAGACTTTTAGAACATTTGAAATGACTTTACTCAGGTAAACAACAGAAACTAATTTTCTGATTTCTCGGTATTTTTACTCCTCGGAGTCATGTTTACGGCTATCTGAACAGCCATTTTTATACAATAAAAGCATTACAAAAAGTTACATAGATTGCTATTTAACTGTAGTTGAAACTTGCTCTTGAATAAAACAACTCGACGGAAAACACCGCAAACATGACTAAGTTAAGTATAACTTTTAAACCATTTCTTTCGATTTTCCCACGCCAAAAGATTCCGCTAGCATTAAAATCACTCCCAAAGTAATAGCAGAGTCAGCAATATTAAAAGCGGGCCAGTGCCAAGTTTCGTAATAAACATCAAGAAAATCGATCACATAGCCGTAAGCCAAGCGATCAATCAAATTGCCGACAGCACCACCCAAAATCAGGGCCAAAGCAACAGCCAACAAGGTTTCATTTTTTTTCAGACGAGCCATCCAAACAGCTATAACTACACTAATCAATAATGCTAACCCGGCAAAAAACCAGCGTTGCCAACCGCCTGCTTCACTAAGAAAGCTAAAAGCTGCCCCCGTGTTGTGTACATAGGTCAGCTTAAAAAAAGGCATAATCTGTATCGATTGATAAAGCTGCATGGAAGCGGCTATGGCAAGCTTACTGATTTGATCCAGAACCACTGCCACCAACGTTAGCCATAACCATTTCAACATAATAAAATCACGCATAATGTCTATGTTCACCAGAACCCACGACGTTTTCAACGCAACGACCGCACAGTTCAGGATGCTCTTCATGCTTACCTACATCCGGCAGTTGATGCCAGCAACGTACACATTTTTCATGCCCTGAAACAACAACGTTTAATTTGATTCCCTCAAGTTCAGTTTGAATAGCCTGTTCAGGCGCATTTGCTTCAGCGATGAGAGTTGCATTGGAGGTAATAAAAATAAAATGCAGCTCATTGGACAACTGGTTTAAAACATCAAAAAATTCGGCATTACAGTACAGCTCGATTTCAGCATTTAATGATGAGCCTATCTCGCCTTTAGCTCTGCTTTTTTCAAGCTCCTTGCCAACAGCGGCGCGCACAGCCATTATTTTTTGCCAGAACTCACGGTTTAATAACGCATCATCATCGAGTTTTACCAAACCTTGATACCAAGTCTCCAAAAATACCGACTCACTTCGCTCGCCTGGCAAATATTGCCAGATTTCATCGGCCGTATAACTGATAATTGGTGCCAGCCAGCGTGTTAAAGCTTCCAACACATGGTACATGGCCGTTTGCGTTGAGCGCCGCGCCAAACCATCCGCTTTAGCGGTATATTGCCGGTCTTTGATAATATCCAGATAAAAACCGCCCAAATCAATCACGCAGAAATGATGGACTTTTTGAAAGATTAACTGAAACTGATAGGTTTCATAAGCCGTTTTGACCTCTTCCTGCAAAGTAAAAGCTCTATCTACAACCCAACGATCCAGCGCCAACAAATCATTGCTTGCGACTAAATCCTGCGCAGGATTAAAGTCATTTAAATTGGACAGCAAGAATCGCGCAGTGTTTCTTAAGCGTCGGTAACCATCGGAAGTACGCTCCAGAATTTCATCGGAAACGCGCATTTCGCCACGGTAATCGGTAGCCGCAATCCATAAACGCAAGACATCTGCGCCCAAATTTTTCATTACCGCTTGAGGCGGAACAACATTGCCTTTTGACTTGGACATTTTTTCACCGTTTTTATCAACGGTAAAACCATGCGTCAAAACAGCCTTATAAGGCGCAACTTCATTCATGGCGACGGAGGCCAATAAAGACGACTGAAACCAGCCGCGATGCTGATCGGAGCCTTCCAGATACAAGTCTGCCGGAAAGTGTAACTGTTCGCGTCGCTCTAAAACGGCAGCATGGGTAACACCAGAGTCAAACCAGACGTCCAGAGTATCGGTCATTTTGTCGTAGAATTCGGCTTCATCACCCAATAATTCAGCCGCTTCCAGTTCAAACCAGGCTTCTATGCCTTGCAGTTCAATACGCTGGGCAACTTGCTCGATCAAGTCAGCGGTGCGAGGATGCAATTCGCCGGTCTCTTTATGGACAAAAAATGTAATAGGTACGCCCCAGGTACGTTGACGGGAAATACACCAGTCAGGCCGACCTTCCATCATGCTCTCGATTCGCGCTTGTCCCCACTCAGGAATCCACGCAACGCGCTTGACTTCAGCGAGTGCCTGTTCGCGGAGTTTACTTTTATCCATCGAGATAAACCACTGAGGCGTAGCTCTAAAAATAATCGGTGTTTTGTGCCGCCAGCAATGGGGATAACTATGTAATATCGCAATGTGATGGACCAATTTCCCTTGTTGCTCCAACACTTCCAGAACATGGGCGTTGGCGTTAAAAACATGCTCCCCGGCAAAAATCTCTGTGTTTGGCAAAAAAACGCCATCATTGCCCACTGGATTATCCACCGTCAAACCGTATTTTAAACCAACGATATAATCATCCTGACCGTGACCCGGCGCTGTGTGAACCGCTCCGGTTCCTGCCTCGGTGGTAACATGATCGCCCAGAACGATAGGCACTTGCCGATCATAAAAAGGATGTTGCAGTAATTGATGCTCTAAATCGCTGCCCTTGCAGTAGGCAATAACATGATAATTTTCGATGTCATACCTTAGCATTGCATCTTTAAGCAGGGCTTCTGCTACGACAAAACGCTCTTTTTTACCCTCTTTCTCGCATTGCACCACGGCATATTCAAGCTCAGGATTTAATGCAACCGCCTGATTTGCGGGCAAGGTCCAGGGCGTAGTAGTCCAAATAACTACCGACAAAGGCCCAAAGCCTTCATGTTCAGGAACATAATGGCAATGACTTAAAAATCCGGCTTCATCAACAACCTGAAAACGCACATCAACTGCAGGAGAATGTTTATCTTCATATTCGACTTCCGCTTCAGCCAGCGCAGAACCGCAATCAGTGCACCAATGTACCGGTTTGGCACCTTTTGCTATATGACCATTTTGACTGATTTTTCCCAAAGCACGCACAATGTCAGCTTCAAAAGCAAAATCCATAGTTAAATACGGATGCTGCCAATCGCCTAAAATCCCCAAGCGGATGAAGGCTTCTTTTTGAATATTAACTTGTTTTCCGGCATATTCTCGGCAGGCTTTGCGAAACACGGCAGGGGAAACTTTAATACCTGCTTTACCAATCTTTTTCTCTACCTGTAATTCAATCGGCAAGCCATGACAATCCCAACCCGGCACATAAGGCGCATCAAACCCACTTAAGGACTTTGATTTAACAATAATATCCTTTAAAACTTTATTGACGGCATGCCCAATATGAATTTCGCCATTGGCATAAGGAGGTCCGTCATGTAATACAAACTTGGGCCTACCGGAAAATCCCTGCCTGATTTTGTTGTACAAGTCAGCTTCGTTCCACTTTTTTAGGCGCTCCGGCTCTCGCTGAGCAAGATTACCTTTCATAGGAAACGCAGTGTTGGGTAAATTCAGTGTTTTTTTATAATCTATCGTCATAACCATTAAACTCGGCAAAAATGTTTTTGGCTTCCGCCACATCTTTTACAATCTGAACCTTAAGTTCATCCAGCGACTGAAAACGCATTTCATCCCTGATTTTCTGTTTGAAATGCACTTCTACATAACGCCCGTAAATTTCCTTATCAAAATCAAATAAATGAGTTTCCAATATAACCTTGGAACCACCATCAACTGTGGGCCTGGTGCCAACATTCGCAACACCTTCAAATTCACGCCCATCAATGCCCGTCATGGTAACGGCAAACACGCCATTAACCGGGGTATTTTTTCTAAACATCTGTATATTGGCAGTCGGATAACCTATGGTTCTTCCGCGTTTATCACCATGCGCCACTCGACCACAAACCGAATAACAGCAACCGAGTAATTTTTCTGCCAGAGCTAAATCGCCCTCGCCCAGCGCATCCCTGATCAAGGTACTACTAACGCGAAGACCTTCAACTTGATAAGATCCTGTGCCCTCAACCTCAAAACCGAAAAACTCACCTTTTTCTTTGAGCATCAAAGTTGTGCCGCGTCGAGCTTTTCCAAAATGAAAGTCATCACCAACGACCAGATACTTTACATTAAGTTTTTTCACCAAAACATTTTCAATAAATTGCTCGGCATCATAGTTGGCAAAATATTGGTTAAATCGCACTATTAACAATTCGTCGACAGGCAATTTAGAAAACCGAATTACTTTTTCCCGCAAACACGTCAACCGTGCCGGTGCATTTTCCCCAAGAAAATATTCCAAAGGCTGTGGTTCAAAGATCATGGCGACTACGGGCAGATCTAGATTTCTTCCTTTTTCAGCCAATTTGTTTAAAACAGCTCTATGTCCCGAGTGCAGTCCGTCAAAATTTCCAATTGTCAGTACACAGCCGCTTTTTAACGGTTTTAAATGGGATAAGCCTCTAATTAAACGCATGAATGTAATGAATTCAAAAAAAGTCTCATTCTAACATGTGATAGCTCTATGCGGTCCCTATTCATAGTAATGAATAAAGTACTCAAAAAAAAAGCCCGGTGGAATCCCACCGGGCTTTTTTATTTTTAAATCAGTAAAGATTTATTTCAGCATTGATTTTTTGAACAGATTGTCCAATTTGCTGTTTGTATCTTGTGCATATTGAGCAGCACGATTAGCAGCAGCTTCAGCAGAAGCAGCTTGTGCAGAAGCAGAATCAGCAGCACTTTTTGCGCTAGATGCATCAGCAGAAGCTTGTGCTACAGAAGTTTTCAAACCATCAACTTGTGATTGTAAGTTTTCGATATCCGAAGTGCTTGCACAACCAACAACCAAGCTAGCAACCAGAGCAACCATTGATAATTTCATTACTTTTTTCATATTTTTTTCCTTACTTTAAAGTTAATACTACAAAAAAACGCTTACTAGCTTTAATTTTGCACTGTTTTTAAATTATTTTCCAGCTTTATTTTATTTTTACGACCACACCCTTGTCTATCCACTGGCTTAAATGATCAATTTGGACGTTAGTAAGAGCGATACAACCATGAGTCCAATTGGTAGATTTGTGGATTTTTTCATCAGCTCGACCCAAACCGTGAATACCAATACGACCACCTAATGGAGTGTTTTGCGGCGGCACTTGATTAGATCGGTGAGCAGTTATGATGCTCTTGTAAGCGGCCTGATTAATAACTCCCTTTTCCAGAGCATTTTGTGCGTCCTCAGCCGACGGATAAGTTAAACCAAAAAACTTTCGAAACGTACTTTGCTCGCCAACCCAGCCTATTCTGTAACTTCCAAAAGGCGTGACATTATCTCCCTGATGCCTTTTAAAACCCGCACCACCTCGACCAATGGCAATATCATTTAAGGTTTCAAGCGTATGCTGACCTTTTTTAACCTCAATGGTCATTGCTTTAGTATCAACCAAAAGCCAAACATCATCAGCAATGACAACACCTGAAAAAACCCCGCAAAACAGCAATAAAAAAATTCGTAACATAAATGATCTACACTAGAGAAGAATTTTGGTGTACTTTAATACACCACATTAATTGTCGAAACTAAGGAGTCAGCATGCAAATAGAAACCATCACAACGCATCCATACAACGACCAAAATCCGGGCACATCCGGGCTTAGAAAAAAAGTTAGAGTTTTTCAGCAACCCGGTTACTTGGAAAACTTTGTTCAATCAATTTTTGATTCATTACGCGACTTTACCGGAGCAACACTGGTTATAGGCGGGGATGGCCGATATTTTAACAGACAGGCCATACAAATCATCATCAAAATGGCGGCCGCCAACGGTTTCGGTAAACTCATTATAGGCCAAGGCGGACTGCTGTCTACCCCTGCAGCCTCTCATGTTATCAGAAAACATAGTGCCTTCGGAGGACTTATTCTTTCAGCCAGCCACAATCCCGGCGGTCCAGACGAAGATTTTGGAATTAAATACAATGTTGGCAATGGCGGCCCGGCCCCGGAAAAAGATACTAATGCGTTTTATCAACGCAGTTTAAGCATTGATACCTACAAAACAAGTCATATCGATGACATAGACCTGGATTATATTGGTACTCAAGTAATAGACAACCTTAGCGTTACCATCATCGATCCTGTGACAGATTATGCTGAATTGATGCAGTCTATTTTCGATTTCAATTTACTTAAACAAAGCATCAGCTCCGGCTATATCACCTTACTTTTTGATGCGATGCACGCCATTACCGGCCCTTATGCAAAAAGAATTTTAGTCGATCTTTTAGGTGCCACACCCGATTCTGTCATTAATGCAGAACCGCTGGAAGATTTTGGCGGCCATCACCCTGACCCCAATCTGGCTCATGCGCAAGAACTTGCAGAAGCGATGTTCGGTCCGGATGCCCCCGTTTTTGGTGCAGCTTCTGACGGCGATGGAGACCGCAACATGATTACCGGTAATCATATTTTTGTAACACCCAGCGACAGCCTGGCCATTATGGCGGCCAACGCACATTTAATTCCGGCTTATAGCCAAGGCTTGTGCGGCGTGGCAAGATCCATGCCGACCAGCCAAGCGGTTGACCGTGTTGCCGCCTGTTACAACATACCTTGCTATGAAACGCCGACCGGCTGGAAATTTTTCGGCAATTTGTTAGATGCCGGGAAAATCAGCCTCTGCGGTGAAGAAAGCTTTGGTACGGGTTCGGATCATGTCAGAGAGAAAGACGGGTTATGGGCTGTATTATTCTGGTTGAACTTGATCGCTACCAAACGCCAGTCAGTTGCCGATATTGTTCATGAACACTGGCAAAGATTCGGTCGTGATATTTATTGTCGGCATGACTACGAAGCCGTGGATATGATTATTGCCAACGGTATTGTCGACCATCTGAGAGCTCAATTACCTACTTTACCCCGACAAATATTTGGAAAATACATCGTCAAGTTTGCTGATGAATTCAGCTATGAAGATTCGGTAGATGGCAGCATCAGCAACAATCAGGGCATAAGAATCGGCTTTGAAAACGGCTCACGGATTATTTTCCGGTTATCAGGAACCGGAACCGTTGGTGCAACTTTGAGAATCTATCTGGAACGTTTTGAATCTGATGCCTCCAAACATAATCAGGATGCCCAGATTGCCTTGGCAGAGTTAATCGCCCTTGCCGAACAGTTTTGTGAAGTTAAAGCACGTACAGGTCGAACTGAACCCGATGTAGTCACTTAAAGCAGGCGAAAGGTAAAGGCTAAGTCGGGCATGCTGTTTATGTCCGACATTGCTATGCTCGAAGTCAAAATGTCTTACAACGAAAAAACCGCCTACTGAACTGACTGAATATTAAGCCTGAACTCACTCATATCTACATTATCAACACGGTCATAAATGTCTTCAACTGTCAGCGTTTATAACCAAGATAAAAATATTCCGGCTGCCAGTGATTGCTTTTTCGGGGCACTTGCACGGAAACAAAATCCTGTTCTATCAAAACATATTCTTTTAACGAAGGTAAATTAATGTATTGAATAAGCTTTATATTGTATCGTGCATTCGGGTTTACTTGGATAACACTTTAACAATAATCACCGGTGACGTTGAGAAATAATCATCGCCAGACATTTCGGCGCAGTCCACCAGAACATCAGGGTAAACATAGTTTTTACCTAAGCGCACTTTAGTGTCGGCCATGAAAACTGCACAAGGCGTACCTTTCAAATGATTACCAAATTCACGGGCAATATTCATCGAAATATAGTTATGATTATGTTTGGCCCCTGCCATGGCATAAACCTGACCATCAATATATTCACGCTTAAACTCAGAAGTCAGCTCACTCTGCAGATATTCTTCTTCGGACATGGAAACACATTCAGATTGAATATCTTGGGTCATCGCAATTCTCCGGCTGATTAATTATGATGATGACAGAACAGATATTCTGATGAAAAATACCTTAAAAAACAGGGCCAATTTGAACTCTAGCCCTCCATCCCATGAGCTATTCCTTGCAACGAACAAATCAAAAAAACGCCTGCTGCAATCAGGGTAATCTGTTGCAACGAGGTCTTCATGTCGGTCTTTTTGTGTAATGAAGGAATCAAATCAGCTACCGCGATATAAATAAAACTTGAGGCCGCCAGCACCAGAAAATACGGCAAGCTATCATGCAAATCTTCCAAGCCAAAATACGCCAATACGCCACCCAAAACAGTAGTCAAACTAGCGAGAATATTATAAAAAATCGCTTTGCTTTTGGAATAGCCACTGTGCAGTAAAATCGCAAAATCACCGACTTCCTGGGGGATCTCATGGGCCGCAACCGCCAGACTGGTTACTATCCCTAAATGCACATCAGTCAAAAATGCGGCCGCTATCAGGACGCCATCAACAAAATTGTGAATGCTATCGCCCAAGATAATAAAGACGCCAGCCGATTTGGCCACCCCATGCTCATGGCTATGTCCATGATCTTCTTCATCACCATGCGCTTCACAACTACCTGAATGACAATGTCGCCAGATCAGTAATTTTTCCAGCACAAAAAAACCGAGTATGCCAGCTAAAATAGTTCCGGATAAACTTTGAAACTGCTCCGGCTTCACTTTTTCAAAGGCTTCAGGAATCAAACCCCAGAAGGCAACGGCCAATAAAGCGCCGATCGCAAAACTGATTCCATGCGGTATCAACGCATTCCTGCGCTGATCGGGCAACAATAAAAATACGGCTGCAGCCATAACGCTTAATACACCGCCAACCGCTGTAAAGATGACAATTAATACCAATAAACTCACTGTTTATATTCTCCAAATTAGCGTAGCCATACGCCCTGTTTCTTTATCCCGACGATACGAATAAAAACGCTCATGCTCGGTAACAGTACAAAAATCTCCGCCGAAGACCTTATCAATACCAATCATGGACAAGTCAATTCTAGCCAATTGGTAAATATCCGCGAGCCACTGGCCATTAGTTTGCGCTTTGAAAGCTGTTTCGAATTTTGCCGATTTATCCAGGAATGCCTCCCGCACTTCAGCTCCTACCTCAAAACAGTCAGGACCGATTGCGGGACCCAGCCAAACTAAAAAATCACTTTTCAGGCTGGAAGTCGTTTGCATCGCAGACAATGTATTTCCGATCACGCCCGCCAATAAGCCTCGCCAACCTGCGTGAATAGCGGCCACATGAATTCCATCATTCGTACAAACCAACAATGGCAAACAATCAGCGGTCATTACCGCGCATACCACGCCAGCTTCCGAAGTAAAACTGGCATCTGCTTGTAGCAAATGTTGGTGTATTTGAGCTTGGACTGCCCGATTGCCATGAACTTGGTCAAGCCAAAACGGTTCACTGGGCAAGTCAAGCATGTCATTAATAATCTGCCGGTTTTGCTTTACCCGTTCAGCTTCATCACCCACATGCATGGCCGGATTCAGACTGGTGTAAATGCTGCTGCTGACTCCACCGCTTCGCAACGTAGTCGCCGCCCTTATATTGGCCGGAACCGGCCAATCAGGAGCCAACCAATGCTTAGCACCGCTCATTATCAGCCAAGGCTTCCAACATGCGAATCATATCCTCTGGCATGGGCTGTTCCCATTCACAATATTCATCAGTAACAGGATGTTGGAGACCTAATTTTGCTGCATGCAAGGCCTGACGCTTAAAACTGCGTAGCTCTTTTTCCAAGCGCTCGCTACAATCCGCCGGCATTTGAAATCGTCCTCCGTAAACCTGATCACCCAACAAAGGGAAGCGAATATGCGCCATATGTACCCTGATCTGATGAGTACGCCCAGTTTCCAACTTAACCTGAACCAAGGTGTGGCGAGTAAAACGCTGCCCAACTCGGTAATGGGTTACTGCATCTTTGCCGTTCTCTCTGACTGCATAACGTTTACGATCGGTAGGATGTCGGCCGATAGGCTCATCCACCGTGCCACCAGCAGTCATTCGACCGCGGGTAATCGCCTGGTATTCGCGGGTAATAGCCCTGGCCTGTAACTGTTGGGTCAGGCTGTTATGCGCTTGCAAGGTTTTTGCAATCATCAAAAGTCCACTGGTTTCCTTATCAATCCTGTGCACAATGCCAGCTCTGGGTAATGTTTCCAGACTGGAGTCATGATTTAAAAGGGCGTTTAATAAGGTACCGTTCCAGTTTCCAATTGCCGGATGCACGACCAACCCAGCCGGCTTATTCACAATTAACAGACTTTCATCTTCAAAAATGATTTCCAGGGGAATCGGCTCAGGTTCGGCATGGATAACTATTTCCGCCTCGGCATCCATCTCAATAGTTTCACCACCAACCAGTTTGTCTTTTGGCTTAAGCGTTAAGCCATTGACCAAAACCCTGCCGGTTTTAACCCAAATTTGTAATTTGCTGCGTGAATAATCTGTAAATAGTTCCGCAAGCACCTGATCCAAGCGCATGCCAGCCATTTCAAATGGCACTTCTTCCGTCAATCTTGTCATAACAAGTTCTTCTGATTAACCCATTGTTAAGTTATACTCGCCAGATACTCAAGCCTTCTCAAGTATCGCAGTTAAATCCGGCGAGAAAACCCACAATATTACAACGTGTTGTTAACACTATGCGATTAATTTTAATTAAATTTCTATTTATCTGTTTTTTAGGCCTGTCACTTCAAGGCTGTGAAACACTCAAAAGCCTTTCCTCCAGCGACTCTGACACTACAGATGAGTATGCCGACTGGAACGCCGAAAAATTCCGCAATCAAGCCAAAACATCACTGGATGGCGGCAATTACGACAAAGCGATCAAGCTTTATGAAGCGCTTGAATCCCGTTATCCGTTTGGCGATGAGTCCGCTCAAACACAACTGGATATTGCTTACGCTTATTACAAAAATGGCGACCCTGAAGCCGCAATCGCTGCCGCCGATCGTTTTATTAAAATCAACCCGCGCAGTTCCAGCGTTGATTATGCCTATTATTTAAAAGGTCTGGTTAATTACAATCGTGGCATTGGTTTTATCGATCGCTTCCTGCCTACCGACACATCGCAGCGTGACCCTGGTACAGCACGCGATGCTTATGAGAATTTTGCCGAACTGATCCGCAGATTTCCAGCCAGCAAATATATTGCCGATGCCAGACAACGCATGATTGCACTTAATGACAATATGGCGATGCATGAAGTTCATGTGGCCCGCTTTTATATGAAACGCAAAGCTTATATCGCTGCCATCAACAGAGCCTCATCCGTGATTGACAAGTATCAACGCACCCCGGCAGTTCCCTATGCGTTGCAAATTATGCAGGAAGCTTACACGCAACTTGAACTGACCGATCTAGCCAAGGATACAGCGCGAATTTACGAACTAAACTATCCTAATGGCCCGCCAGTCCCCGAACATAAAGACTCTACTTTTTCACACAAAGTTTGGGACTTTATTGGCTTGGAAAAATAATTAAGGAAAAAGACCTAATACAAGTCCACAGGGTCAACATCCAGAGACCAGCGTACTTTTTTTGCCTGCTTAAGTTTTTCAATTTCTGGCATCAGCTTATCTAGCAACACATGTAACTCCGGACGTCTGTTGCCTTGAAACAGTAACTGATATCGAAATAGTCCGGCTCGCCTCGCCATCGGCGCGGCAACTGGCCCTAAAATTTGCACATGTTCTTTGTTATGTTTTTCAGCTAACTGAACAACCGAATCCAGAAACAGCTTTGCCATTTCAGCCTCTGCGGCTTGCACTCTTAATAATGCCTGATAACTGAACGGGGGCAAACAAGCTTCCTTACGTTCAATCAATGCAGTTTTGGCAAAACTGTCATATCCCTTGGAAATCAGCGTCGTTAATAAAGGATGATCCGGCTGTCGGGTTTGCATGATGACTCGGCCCGGTTTTTCTGCACGGCCAGCTCGACCTGACACCTGCACAATCATTTGCGCCAATTTTTCCGGAGCATGGAAATCAATGCTGAACAAACCGCTGTCCACATCCAGTATCGCCACCAACGTCACATTGGGAAAATGATGACCTTTGGCAAGCATTTGTGTACCCAGAATAATATCTACTTCACCCTGATTGATTTGCTTTAAAAACTTTTCCAGAGAACCTTTGCGCTGCGTAGAATCACGATCCAATCGCACAATCACTTTATCCGCGAACAACTCTGCCAACACCTTTTCAACCCGTTCAGTGCCCAGTCCCAATGCGGTTAATTCTCCGGTTTTACAGGCGAAACACTGTTTAATCAAGCGCTGTTCCTGCCCACAATGATGACAGCGCAACAGCCCTTCATCATAATGGATTACCAAATTGGCATCGCAACTGCCACAACGGGCAACCCAGCCGCAACTATGACAAATCAACGTTGGCGCAAATCCGCGTCGATTTAGAAACAATAAGACCTGTTCGTTTTTTTCCAGCGTTCGACGAATATCTGCAATCAACCATTCAGACAAGCCCTCCTGTATTTTTTTATTTCTAATGTCCAATAATTGCAAGATCGGCTCAATTGCATTTCCGGCCCTTTCCGGCAAATGCAGCAAACGGTAGCGCTTGTTATCGACGTTATGCAAGCTTTCCAACGCAGGCGTTGCAGAGCCCAGTAACACTGGAATCTTTAACAACTTGCCACGTACCACAGCAACATCACGAGCTGAAAAACGAAAGCCTTCCTGTTGTTTAAACGAAGAATCGTGCTCTTCATCTAAAATAATCAATCCTAAATTAGGTATCGGCGTAAACAAAGCTGATCGCGTACCCAATAAAATGGAACACTCATTTCTCTGCATGCTAAGCCAGGCAACAGCCCGTTGTCGATCGGTCAATTTGGAATGTGAAATGGCAATACTTACATTAAAACGCTGCCTGAAGCGCTCCTCAAGCTGAGGCGTTAAGGTGATTTCAGGTAATAACACTAAAACTTGCAGACCTCTCTCAAGCACCGTGCGAATAATTTGCATATAAACTTCGGTTTTACCGCTGCCGGTCACCCCCTCCAGCAAAAAAACACCAAATTGTTCCAGACTTGCAGTCACAGCAACTATAGCGGACTGTTGCTGCGGATTACATTGCAGGGTATTGGTTTTAATAATTGAACAAAAATCGATAGCACCGCCCAAAATGTAACTTGACTCGGATACTGCATCCGCAAGCTCTAAAACAGATTTATCCAATAATTGTTTTACAGAAGTCCGCCAGCTCTGGTTCCATGCAGAAAGCTCAGCTTCAGATAGACTGTGAGAGTGAGCCTGAAATTTTTCCAGCACGCTTTTTTGCTTGGGCGTCCGCTTTAAGAGCTCGCTCTCAAGAACCCTGCCGGCCATAGTAAGGGCATAGCGTTTTTGTGTCTGTATTATGGCTGCCTTGCCTTGTCGAAGCGCTACGGGAAAAGCTGCACTAAATACCTCCCCCAATGGATGATGATAATATCGACTTGCCCAATGCAGAAGCGTCAAGTCTTTTGAAGATAATAACGGATGTTCGTCCAGTATCCGATTTATACGTTTTAATTTACCGATATCCAAATCACTATGCTGGACACATTCAACCAGAAAAGCGATTTTATTAGTATTGCCAAAAGGGACTTCCAGTCGAATGCCCGGTTTGATATTGACCAATTCAAACTGTTCTGGAGCCAGATAATCAAACAGACGATATACAGGGATGGCAATGGCAACTCTGAAAATCAATTCCTTTCCACTTTGCAACTTGTCCATGCTGTTTAATTTATTTATGATGATTTAAGGCTAAGTCACTATAAGATTTAAACTATTCAAGATACCCACAGAAGCTGTGGATAACTCTGTGGGAAAATAGTTTTTAACAATCCTTACTAACGGTTTTTATTACAGTTTCTTTACATTGAATAAATTTAAAACAACAAAAAAAATCATTTTATTTTTCAGTTGGTTAAGAATACGTGTTTGTAAGAAAATAGCTATATTACCGACTCTCAGCTTCAACTTTAAACCAGTTCGCCTGTAAAATTATGAACTGTGCAAAAACCAACAAAGTTGCCATTTAATTTTTACAACGGTTTGATGAATTTAATCGTCATACGGTCACTTTCGCCAATGGCTTCATAAGCCTTTCTGTTTTTATCCTTAAGCTTTAGAGAAGGCGGTAAAGTCCAGACACCCGCGGGATAATCTTTGGTATCTTTGCCATTTGCATTGATTTCCGATTTTTCCAGAAATTCAAAGCCCGCGTTTCTTGCCAAAGCAATAACATAATCCTCGGTAACATAACCAGATGCTGCATGAATATCTTGGGGTTTTAATACTGAATTTCTATGCTCTACAACCCCTAAAATTCCACCAGGCTTTAAAGCCTTAAACATTGCATTAAATACCGTTGCTGCCTGATCATTTTTCATCCAGTTATGCACATTGCGAAATGTTAGAACCCTGTCGGCGGACCCTTCAGGCGCCACCTGCAAAAACTCGGGCGGCTGAAGTACCGTTAATTTGAGCTTGCCATATAGTTTTGACTTACTTTTAATTTTTTTAACAAACTCACTCAGGTTTTTTTGGTAATACACCTGATTGGCATTCCCTGAAAAATGCGCAGCATATAATTTACCGTGGTCTTTCAGGTAAGGCGCGAGGATTTCCGTATACCAACCCTCTCCCGGCCAGATTTCCACAACTGTCATATCATCCTTAACGTCAAAAAATTCCAGGGTTTGTTGGGGATGGCGGTATATATCACGATGTTTATGCTCGATAGATCGATGATCTCCCATAATGACCCGATGTAAAGAATTCGCTTTCTCTACTGCATGCGACAAGGAACAACTGCTTGCCAACAAAATGGCCAAAAAGATATTTTTCATGCTTTCCCCAGAAAATTTTTTATACGGAAACAATTCGTTCCGAAATATACGCCTTAACCTTTAAACCCTATCGTTCAGGCTCTTTATAATTCCAGATTTGCAGCAGACTTAATGTCGCCAACATTAAAAAAGCCAGTAATGTCCAAGCCGGCATACTAAAACCAAACATCGTCCAATCCACCTTAGCACAATCTCCAGTACCACTTAACATTAACTTGATCGTTTCAAATAGTGGAAAGTTTTGCAACACATACTCCAGACCTGGGCCACATTCAGGCACCTTATCTGGCGGCAAATGCTGTATCCAAACATGGCGAGTTGAAATTGTACCGCCACACAAAGCTGACACTGCGCCCAAGATTCCATAAATAGTCACTCCCGACTGCCCTGGATTGTGAAGGCCAGCCGTCAAGAAAACCAAGCCAGTCACTAAAATTGCGATGCGCTGGGAAATGCACAAAGGGCAGGGATCAAGCCCGCCAATAAATTGAAAATAAGCGCCCATAGACAGTAAAAAAACACAACCGGCGAAGCCCAGAAAAAACCAGATTCTTGAATTAAATTTTAATAACATCAATAATTTCAACATAATCAACCACCTTTTCAAAAACCTATTAATAACCGCTAAACACCTAAAAATTTAGGCATTACATATCATTTACACGCTCTGTACATGCCGTCCAATACCAGGGAATTTGGACTAACCATGCCAATAATCTTGTTATTCTCGATAACAGGAGCCCTAACCAAATTATAGTTGGCAAATAAACGTGAGCAATAACGAATATCCATATCCGGATGAACTGAAATTACCGGTTTACTCATGATTTCATAGACATTCACCCGATCCGGAGCCCGGTCTTTAGCCAATACATGCCTAGCAATGTCCCCTGAATTAATCATACCGTATTCGTCATCCTCATGACGCTTATTAACAACAAGTACCGATGTTTTATTTGACTTCATCTGCTTGAGGGCATCATCAATAGTAGCAATGCCATCGATAGTAGCAAAGTCGGTTTTCATCACATCCCTTACACGAATTACAATGCGTGGCAGTGTCATATTTTGTCCTCAATTTCCTGGGTTAACTGTTCAACCTGATGCATAACCCCAACGGCATCTTCGACATCAATCTGAATCGCAATGCCGGTTCCAGGCTTGCTGTCAAATTGTGCGACTTTGGCTATTGTTTCAAGGATGTGTCTGCAAAGATGCTCCTCAACCAGAAAAAGCAGAACATCACGCTGTGTTTCGAGACTTAAACCGAAAAAGGTTTTCGATTGTTTCATGCCTTCGCCACGGGCATTATTGACAACGGTCGCGCCTTTGGCGCCATTTTCACGTGCGGTCTCAAGAACCAGATCAGTTTTGTCGTCTTCAACAAAGACAATAATTAATTTGAAATGCATGATTTACCTCAGGAGTTGGATGAAAGGCGGCTTTTATTAAGCCAGTGTGCAATTTGGGCGTAACCCATAACAATAATCATGGGCACTATACTAGCCAAGGCGAGCAAGCCAAAGCCATCAAGTAACGGATTTCGCCCCGGGATAGCTGACGCCAACCCCATTCCTAATGAACTAACCAAGGGTACGGTAACCATTGACGTGGTTATCCCGCCCGAATCGTAGGCCAGGCCAATAATCAATTTAGGTGCGAAACGGGTCTGAACCAGAACAAGGATATAACTACTTATAATAAATAAATAAAGTTCCAGCCCCATAACAATCCGCAATGCACCCAAAGCCAAGGCCAGGCTCACACCAATGGCCACCGATAACCTTAGCCCCCAGGACCTGATCGTGCCACCTGAAATTTGTTCGGCCTTAAGACTGACTGCTCGCAACGAAGGTTCAGCCAGTGCACTAGAAAAGCCAAGACTTGCAGCAAAAATATACACCCAAAAATAATCCTTCCAGGACACCACCTTATCAAGTGAAGAGACACCCAAAAAATCCGGGGTAGTGAGCTGTAAAGCCATCAAATTACCCAAGGGAAACAAAGCCAGATCCAATCCTTCCAGTAAGAAGACAATTCCCAACAAAAGATACATAAAGCCGCTAATTGTTTTTTTGGGATGTGCCAAAGGTTTTCGAATCACCAGTAGCTGAAAGCCAATGATAACAATAACAACAGGTAAAATATTTTGCCCGGTTTCCAAAAGCTTCAATGAAAAATGCAGCAACCAATCGTTCAAGTGGACATCCCGTATACCATAACGAAAATCGTCGACATCAAAGACGCCAAAACGATTAACCCAAAGCCATCAGCCAGCGGGTGACGCCCTTTTATTGAAGTAGCCAAACCAACGCCTATTACAGTAAGTAAAGGAGCTGTAATACTCGATGTGGCGACCACTCCTGAATCATAAGCAATCCCTATAATTTCGACAGGCACAAATGGCGTCATGGTAGCAATACACAAATAAGCCAACAAAACAGGATAGTACACCGGCCACCCCTTGATAATCCTCAACACTCCAACTACGATTGCAAGCCCGATTGACAAGGCGACAGTGAGCCGAAGTCCCAGCGCATAGCTAGTCTTTGCTGCATCGGTTTGTTCTATCAGCTTGCTCTTACCTACAATATTTGCTGCTTTCTCAACGACCGATATGAGTCCTGGCTCAGCAACAGCGGCGCCGAATCCAAGACAAAAAGCAAAAGTCAGTAACCAAAACAAGCTGCCTTTTCGTGCAAAGGCATAAGCCAAAGACTCACCAATCGGAAACAAACTTTGTTCCAACCCTTGAATAAAAAAAGTAAGTCCAAGAATCACAAATATTGTCCCGCTTATAACGCTGCCTATGTTTGGGATAGGCTGACGAACAATTAAAATCTGAAATATCAAAACAACCACAAATATAGGCGCCAAGTCCATAAAGCTGCCCATCAGTTGTTTAAGAAACGGATTTTTTAACATTCAAACGTGTTCCGGTGGTCATACAAGAATTATGATTATCGCTGAAATTCAGCAAGGCAACAGATATTTAATACGACAACAACTCATTAGCTGACAATCTTGCCTTTGGCCTTTTAAGTCAACAACTCGTTTGGTTTTAAGCATTAGAAAACCCAATGGGTCACTTCCCATTTTTCCCCAGCCGTTTTTGTTGATTTTTTATCATTGCATGCAACCGCTGCAACAGACTTTCACAAACTCGCATCATTTGTGGCACCTGGCTTTTAGCCTCTCGTAACACCCGGACTGTTAACTTAAATAATTTAACAATCAGATGATAGCCTGAGGCTTGCAAACTCAAAAATAAAGGTTTTAGCTTCGCAAAATCAACCTCGCGATCCTTTACCTTACCACGCCGATATAGCCAACGTAATAAGCCGGTAACATAGAGAAAAAACAACCCGATGCCGGCAAAAAACCAAAGTAACCGTCCAGTGCTGCCAACAGCCTCACCGGTATGCACCGGCCAGATCCAGGCCGTAAAGTTTTCACCTTGGCTAAAACCTGTGGGGTTGCGGACTTCCCTAATCTGACCACTCCAGCGATCAACCCAAACGGTGGTGTAGGGATGTCGCTGATTGATTTCACTACTTTGGCGCAAATTAATCCGATAAATACCGCTATCGCCAGCCGGCGTGGTCACCCGCCTGAGTTCGGCGCGGGGAAACGGTCCTCTAGCGACAAATTCAGCAGACTCCAAACCGACAGGATGATTATTGGGCGTTGCAGTACTGATTATAGTGCGCCCTGTTTCACCATGTTCCATCCCTGAAGAACCGACTAATTTTTCCAATACTGAGGGATAACTTAGATTAAAACCTGTAAACGCCAGCAACAGTAAAATGGGAGCGGTAAGCAGCCCGATCAGCCGGTGTAAATCGAAAACCAACCGGATCATGCCGAGATTATGATGGATTACCAGTGCTGCCCAAATACCTCGCCAGCCCGGCCACCATAAATAAATGCCTGAGCCGATTGATAACATCAGCAACAGACTCAAAATACCAACCCCATTCCAGCCGAATCGTTCAAACTGAAGCTGAGTATGTAGATCTAAAAACCAGGTAGTAAGTGTCCGTCCCCAAAATCGACTCGCAACAACCTCGGCTGTATAAGGATTGACCGATACCATTAATGGCGCGTAAAGCTCAAAGAATGTTTCTCGTGGTTTATCGAACCAAGCGGTAATCATGCCATTTGGCGAGCGAGGCATTTCAAGCGTCCATGAACCGTGGCGGTTGGGATGGGCGACCTGAACAGCCATCATTATTTTATCTAACGACTGGCGCTTACCTGAGGGCTGTTCAATAAATAATTGTGGATTTAAAAGTGTATCCAATTCTTCGCGATAAACGCTGATGCTGCCGGTCAGTCCCATCAACGCAAAAAAGAAACCCGCGCTTAATGCAATATATATATGGACCTTAAGCCAAGTCGCCCGACTGGGCAAGCGTTGAAGTGAAAATTGCATAGAATGGTTGTTCATGATAAAAAACAATCATTATCCCATACGCGTTCACTGTGATGTGTATTTTGTAAAATCAGTCGCCCCATTTTGATAGGCGATTGAGTCAACAAAACAAAAAAACCAATGATCCCTACCCCGAGGATCATTGGTTATGAGAAATGTCTACTATAGACTTGTTTTTTTCAACTATTTTTTATCTGCCTTTGGTTCGCTCGGAACAGGAGTAGCTGCGGGGACTGGCGCGACGGAAGGTGCAGCTTCAACTTTGGGTTCTGCGGTTGCTTCATCACTCAATAACACATCATTCTTGATACTTTCTACAGTCTTTTTGCCAATACCACTTACATTGTCAAGTTCATCCACTGTTTTGAATGGCCCTTTTTCTGTTCTGTATTTAACAATAGCTTCAGCCTTTTTCAGTCCAATACCTTTCAAGGATTCCCCTATGGTTTTTGCATCAGCAGTATTAATGTTTACAGGTTTAGCCATAACACTAAATGAGCAAAAGGCGATAAATAACACTACTAATAATTTTTTCATATTGATTTTTCCTTTGATAAAAAATATGCGATCTATGATTTGTCTGCCAATATTCTGACAACCACTCACTACTCCGATTAACCCAGTCCGACTGACTTGGTTATGGGATAACCGAATCAACAAGAATTAATATAATAATTTATTTTTATTAATTTTCAATAAGTTAAAATACGTAGTTAATTACACATGCGATGTAAGCCGTCATCTTTTTCAACACGCGGTAACTTCATAATCAAAGCACTAAAGATTTCAAGACGGGCAATGATAGCTTGTTACATTTACCGGCATTGACCTATCATAACCATCAGACTTACAACTAATTGACTCTCGTTTGATGCAAAAAAATACTGATCCCAATAAACAGCTTTTTAGCGGATTCTCTGTCCCCGACACCGAGCAAATAAATCGGGCGCTGGCAATAGTTGCACAAATACCTGAAGACCCTCATTATTTTCGTCCAAAAGGTGTTGAGGTAGCTGCTATTTTGATGGATTTAAATATTGATTTAAAAACCATTCTCGCCGCGATTTTAAGCGATCCCCGTTTAACCGCTCTTGATCCGCAACTTAACATAAAGGCAGAGTTTGGCAACAAGGTTGCAGAGCTAGTTAAAGACGTTATATGGTTAAATAAACTATCCGTTTATTCTCTGGAAATGACTAACCAACCCAGTCAAACGGAAATTTTGCGCCGAATGTTGTTGTCCATGACCCAAGATGTTCGTGCTGTATTGATAAAACTGGCTTACCGGGTCCAGCGCCTTAAAGTTTTACCCAGGGACTCCTATGAGCTCAGACGTTTTATTGCCCAGGAAACATTAGACATCTATGCGCCGATTGCCAATCGAATGGGCATTCATCAGTTAAAATGGGAACTTGAGGACATGGCATTTCGCTATCTCAAACCTCAATCCTATCGCCGTATTGCAAAGTCTTTATCCGATAACAGGGTTGCAAGAGAAAATTGCGTCAACAACTTTATTACCATGCTAAAGAAAAAACTCGGCGACGAAGGCATTGCTGCCGAGATATACGGTCGCCCCAAACATATTTACAGCATCTGGAAAAAGATGCGACGCAAGCAACTGGACATAGACGAGCTTTTTGACTTGTTGGCGGTACGGGTTATTGTTGATAATCTGACTAGTTGTTACGCCACTTTAGGTGTTGTCCATAGTATTTGGCAAACCATTCCCAAGGAATTTGATGACTATATTGCCAATCCTAAAGAAAATGGCTACCAATCTTTACATACCGTCATTATTGACCAGGAAGGTAACCGAATCGAAGTACAAATCCGCACTCAGCAAATGCACGATTTTGCCGAACTTGGCGTTGCGGCTCACTGGTCTTACAAAGAAGGTGGCAAACACGACACGGCTATAGAAAAAAACATCGCCTCGTTGCGTAAATTACTGGAAGAAAAGGGCGATGAAGTTCTATCCGAAAATTTTCGTAGTGAATTATTTAGTGATCGCGTCTATGTTTTAACGCCAGCCGGTAAATTAATCGACCTGGTTAAAGGCTCTACACCACTCGATTTTGCTTACGCCATTCATACCGAAATTGGTCACCGCTGCCGGGGCGCCAAGGTTAACGGTCGCATTGTCCCTTTGACTTATACCTTAAAATCCGGAGAACAAGTAAAAGTTTTAACGGCAAAAGATGGCGGCCCCAATCATAACTGGATCGACCTTAATCTGGGTTATTTAAAAACCTCAGCAGCAATCAGCAAAGTTAAAAGCTGGTTTAAAAATCAGCAACAAGCACAAAATATAGCAACGGGCAAAGCCATTTTAGAAAAAGAAAGCCAACGTTTGGGTTTAAAGCATGTTGTGTTACAAGATCTGACCAAACATTTTAATCAGCCGGATACGGATAAATTGCTCGAAGCACTCGGCCATGGAGATATTAGCCGTCGCCAGCTAGCGGCCTTTTTCAAGATACCGGAACTGGAAGTCCAACCCGCAGCTACGCAACCCAAAAAATCACTGGCAAAATCCGCTATTTCAGTGGACGGCATTGATAACGTCTTAACGTCATTGGCTCATTGTTGCTCACCGATACAGGGCAACGAGATTATCGGCTATATTTCCCATAAAAAAGGCATCACAATTCACCGTAAAGATTGCGATAACATTTTACATTTGAGCCCGGAAAAACAAGGCCAACTAATAGCGGTTAATTGGGGTGATAAAAAAGCCAACTTCGCTATTCCTATTGTTATCCATGCCTTTAATTCGCAAAACTTACTGAATGACGTTACCCGAATTTTAGCCGACGCTAAAATTCATATTTCCAATGCCGCACTCAATACCCATCCTGACTTTTCTGCATTACTCAATTTAACAATACAAATTGAAGATACCAACCAGTTAAGCCAGATTCTCTATAAAATAAGCCAATTGCCTAATATCGTCGATGTTAAGCGTAAAACCTAACCTTGGAATGCCCTTGAATCTTGATCCTATCGCCTTAAACCGAAAACGCCTGATACTGGTCGACGGCTCCTCGTTTTTATTCCGCGCATATCATGCCGTTCCTCCACTGACTAACGCGAAAGGAGAACCAACCAACGCGATTTACGGCGTAACCAATATGTTGCGCAAACTGATCGCCGATTATCACAGCGATTACATCACCGTGGTTTTTGATGCACCGGGCAAAACCTTTCGCAATGAACTTTACGATCAGTACAAAGCGCATCGCCCCCCCATGCCTGATGATTTACGGGTACAAATCGAACCACTGCACAACGTGCTTCGAGCCATGGGTTTGTCCTTAATTATCGAGTCCGGCGTCGAAGCAGATGATGTATTGGGCGCACTGGCTCAGCATGCTGAACAGCAAGGTTATGATGTCATCATTTCTACCGGCGACAAGGATATGGCGCAACTGGTCAATGAACATATTATCCTTGAAAACACCATGTCCAATACCCGCCTAGATGTTCAGGGCGTGTTCGACAAGTTCGGCGTCCGACCCGACCAGATCATCGATTATCTGGCCCTAATCGGCGACACCGTTGACAACATCCCCGGAGTGCCCAAAGTAGGACCTAAAACAGCTGCAAAATGGCTGGCGCAGTATCAGACCTTAGAAAATCTGGTTGCCAATGCCAATGAAATCAGCGGAAAAATCGGCGAAAACCTGCGCGCCAGCTTGGCTCAACTGCCCTTATCCAAACAACTAACGACCATCAAATGTGACCTGAATTTACCCTACAGCATCGAAGACCTGAAACAGCAACCGATGGACAAAGCTGAACTTAAAAACTTATTGGCTGAACTGGGGTTTTCCTCGTGGTTGAAAGCCTTGGATGCTTCACCTACATCCGGACCAAAACCGATCGAAACTGAATCAGCAATAATTGCCTCCAAACCGGCCAAGATTGTTTCCAGCTTTGATACCGTTTTAACCGAACAGCAACTTAATGCCTGGCTGCTTCAACTTGAGCAAGCCGATCTCTTCGCTTTCGACACCGAAACCACCAGCCTTAATTACAGTAAGGCCCGGATAGTCGGCGTATCCTTTGCCATAACGCCGGGCAAAGCCGCTTACGTTCCCTTGGCACATAATTATCCCGGAGTACCGGATCAACTAGATCGAACTAAAGTACTTGAACAACTAAAGCCTCTGTTAGAAAATCCGCACAAACTTAAGCTGGGTCAAAATCTTAAATACGATACCCATGTTTTGGCCAATCACGGTATCACCTTGCGAGGCGTTGCCCATGACACCATGCTGGAGTCTTATGTTTTAAACAGCACTGCCACCAAACATAATATGGATGATCTGGCCAAAGTCTATCTGGGCATTAACACCACCCATTACGAAGACGTTGCCGGAAAAGGTGCCAAACAAATCGGCTTTCAGGAAGTTGCCATAGAACTGGCCGCGCCTTATGCTGCAGAAGATGCCGACATTACCCTGCAACTGCATCAAGTGTTATCGGAAAAACTGGCCCAACAACCCACCCTACTTAAGTTATATAGGGAAATGGAAGTGCCACTGATAAGCGTATTAGCTCGAATTGAAAACAACGGTGTGTTAATCGACGATGCCATGCTCGCCTTACAAAGTCTTGAGCTTTCCAGCAAGATTGTTTCTCTTGAGCACCACGCCCATAATCTGGCAGGCCAAGCCTTTAATATGGGTTCGCCGAAACAAATTCAGGAAATCCTTTACGACCAGCAAAAACTGCCTATCTTAAAGAAAACACCTAAAGGCCAGCCTTCAACCGAAGAGTCTGTTCTTCAAGAACTGGCCCTCGACTATCCGTTACCCAAATTGATTTTAGAGTACCGCAGCTTAAGCAAACTAAAATCAACGTATACCGACAAACTACCACAACAGATTGATAGTCAAACAGGTAGAGTTCATACCTCTTATCATCAAGCTGTAGCAGCGACAGGCCGTCTATCATCGTCTGATCCCAATTTACAAAATATTCCAATCCGCAGCGAAGAGGGCCGAAAGATCCGTCAGGCCTTTATCGCTCCTGAAGGTAAAAAAATAGTCGCGGCTGATTATTCACAAATTGAATTACGCATCATGGCGCATTTATCGGCCGACGTTGGTTTATTAACCGCATTTACACAAGGCCAGGACGTCCACAGAGCCACCGCTGCTGAAGTGTTTGGCGTTGCTCCCGAGCAAGTTACCACCGATTTACGCCGTTCTGCCAAAGCCATTAATTTTGGCCTGATTTACGGCATGTCGGCTTTTGGCCTCGCACAGCAACTGGGTTTGTCACGTAGCCAGGCACAATCTTATATTGATTTATATTTTACCCGTTATCCGGGAGTTAAAAATTACATGGACAGCATCAGGGAACAAGCTCGTGACCAAGGTTATGTTGAAACCTTGTTTGGCCGGCGGCTGTATTTACCGGAAATAAATTCCCGCAACGCCGCACGTCGCCAATACGCCGAGCGCACCGCCATTAATGCGCCCATGCAGGGAACTGCCGCCGATATCATAAAACGCGCTATGCTCTCTGCCGATCAGTGGTTGTATAAAAATAACCCGGAAGCCAAAATGATTATGCAGGTACATGACGAATTGGTATTTGAAATCGCCGACGATCAGGTCGACAGCTGTTCCGCGAAGATCAGAACGCTAATGTGTGCTGCAGCCGATCTTTCCGTACCATTAATCGTTGATATTGGCGTAGGGATGAATTGGGACGAAGCACATTAGTATTTTTAAACACACGTTTTTGACTAAAAGCAGGTGAAAGATTAAAGACGAAATAACACATGACAACCTTAATCTTTTTGTCTTTCGCTCTTAGTCTTTTATTTTTAAATAATGGCTTTATAGCTTTTAAATCATCTAAATAACAGTTCTTATATGACTAATTTAAAAAACGAAAAACTGATAGCACTGGTTGAAAAAATGCCCGCTTTTCCTAAAAGTGTGCAACAGGTGGTGCAATTAACGTCGGACATTAATGCCTCGGCAAAAGATATTGTCCGGGTTATCGAGTGCGACCCAGTTATGACCGTTAAAATCCTTAAAGCCATTAATTCATCGTTCTACGGTCTGCCGCAAAAAATTACGTCGGTACAACGAGCGGTCGTTCATATAGGCATGAATACCATAAAGAATATTGCCTTGGGCGTTGCCGCCATGGGCATGCTGAATCCAAACAACAAAGCTAATTTCAATACGTCCAATTTTTTATTACATTCCTTAACCACGGCTGCCATCAGTAAAATACTGGCTGAACGCATTGGCTTAAAGTCAACACAATGCAGTGATTGTTTTGTTGCCGGGTTATTGCACGATTTTGGGAAAGTGGTGTTCGCTGAGTTTATGCCTGCTGAATTTAAACTCGCCCTGGAAAAAAGCAAAGAACTACATCTGCCCTTACACCAAACCGAACTCGAATTTATTGGCCTTAATCATGCCCAGGCAGGAAAAATGCTGGCTGAAAGATGGGAGCTTTCTGATCTGTTAATTGATGCAATCGCCGAACATCATACTTTAGAAGCCAGTGACAACGTATTGAGAGACTGCGTTTTTGCAGCGAATCAAATAAGCAAGCAACTAAAGTTTGGTGATGGCGGCAATCCAATATTGGAAGAATTGCCTTCCCCTATTGCCAACCACTTTGGACTTAATCTGTCAGCCTTGTGTGAAGCTCTAGGGGATTTGGAATCAATCAGAACAGAGGCGCAATCTTTCATTAACACCTGAGAAAAGATCACCGCCAGGTAACAGTTTATTGCTTTATCAGCGTATTTTTATTCCAATCTTGTTTAAAAAATTAACTTAGTTAAAAAGGTAAATCAAAGAAAATTTAACTACCGACTTCTAGCTGCATATCACCAATAATGGCAGATAATTCATCACGTTGCAGCTTTAATGGCTCCAGTTCGGCTTCGAGGCTGGCAATATTTTCAATAAGAGTGCCTTTTGATTCATTAATCTTTCTGAGCATTTGCAAGCGACCTTCAATTTGTTTTTTATGGTCTTTAATTTGATGCATTAAAGGCGTCAGAACGCTGTTACTCCAGGTTATCGCATCGGCATGAGCCTGCCTGAGGATATTCCGAGCTTTAGCGATCAGAGTACTATACAACTTATTAATGACGATACTTTGTTCCGACATGGTAGTTTTGGCGCTTGAACGAAAGGCTTCACCTTCCTCAAATATCTGTTCCAGCTCAATTTGATATTGTTTTATCGAAAAAAGCTGAGGCTCTATTTCTTTAAAGCCGTGTTCATCTTTAAATTTCTTGTGTATAACCTTAACCAATCGCCGTGTTTCATTTGTAATATCAACTGAATCCTGTAACAGGTCTCTCAAGTCATCAAACAATTTGCGCATATTTTGTTTCATGCCATAAGTTGTCAGTGCCTTTGCCATATCATGCTTGGTGGTCTTGATGATGTGATCCATTTTTTCTTTGGCTAACGAATCAATCAAAGCCTGAGCTTGTAAGGCAAAAACTTTGCGGCTAGCCTGAAAGTTTTCAACGTTGGCCATGTAAACAGTTTGCCGATCTCGAGTCTCGGCCATTAATTTGCCGGTCATATCCCGATTTTGGAAATCAATTTTTTTGAACTCTTCAAGCTGTGCAACCGCATTCGCAAGCGAATTATTAATTAAATTGGACGACTCACTAACCAAAAACCCCATATCTCTATTAATTGTTGCCAATAGCATAGATTTTCGTTGTTTTAAAATATCATTGGCAAGATAATTTTCCAGGACATTTAATCGACTTTTTTCAAGCAGTAAGGCATCACCTTTAACTTTAGCAAGCAGTGCCTGTTTGGCGGAGACAGGAAAAATAACATCTTCATTAACTTTCAGAGTAGCTGCTGACAATTTTATTTGCGAATGTATGGAATTTTCATAACCATTTTCATCAGCCAGGTCATCCCACATCGCATCGATTTTATTCATCACAACAGCTAAGCCCTGCTTGCTACCGCCGCGATTATGACAAACATGATTGTGCCACATTTCCAGGTCGCTTTTGGTAACGCCAGTATCTGCAGCCAGTACAAAAATAATGGCCTGAGCACTAGGCAGCATGCTTAAAGTAAGTTCTGGCTCAGTTCCCAGCGCATTTAATCCCGGCGTATCCAGTATTGACAAGCCTTCTTTTAACAAGGGGTGGGGGAAACTGATTAAGGCATGACGCCAACAAGGAATTTCTACTTTTTCTGGATTTATAATCCCTTGTTCCGCTGCTTCACGCTCATTCCAAAGACCCAGTTTGTCGGCAAGTTCACGGTCAACCATTTTGGTCGAAACCAATTCTTTAAATGCTTCCTGCATTTGCGTTGGTGATTCGCATTGAAGATCAATCTGTGTCCAGCGTTCGGGATTTTTTTTGAATTCAGCCAATGAAATATCTTCAAGGCGACTTTCAATATTCAGTAATCGTATATAACTGCCGCCTTTTTCATCATGAAAAAGCTCTGTGGGAGACATGGTGGTTCTCCCGGGTGACGACGGGAGTAATCTGACGCCAGTTTCTGCAAAAAACAGAGCATTAATCAACTCGGTTTTACCGCGAGAAAATTCAGCAACAAATGCCAACGTAATTCGGTCAGATTGCAAACCATTAAGAATATTTAAAATAGTATTACTACTATTGGTATCCTTCATACCATAACGACTACGCCACTGGTGATATATTTCTATAGACTGAACCAGTTTTGCACGCCATTGCGAATATTCGTGCATTTGCTGTTTAAATTCCATATTCCTCATGCTACGCCCTTATTGCGTTCACATGCAAAGCATGGGAACGAGGATTTTATCAGTTAATTGAAATGTCGGCACACCGCTCGATTGCTCCTGCAACACCATCATCCTGAATGCAGTCGTCGACTGTAATATTTGGGCTAATTGTAGTCTATATATTAAGTTCTGTTAGCTTAACATTTTTATTTTTTAACCTATATCGTCTGCCTGTCAAATACCATATAGATTTTGATAGGCTCTTATCCCATCAATTGGCGATCTTGCAAGGGAACTCGTAATACTAACATCAGCCAATAGATACTCAATAATATCTGTCAAAGTAATAATTGCAATGACCGGCATTGTAAATTCCGCTTCAACTTCTGTAATCGCAGAAACCTCATTTTGACCTTTTTCCTGCCGATCCAGTGCAATTAATACGCCTGCAGGAATTGCCTTTGCATTTTTTATAATATCTACGGATTCCCTGACTGAAGTACCGGCAGTTATTACGTCATCAAGTATTAATACCTTTCCTTCAAGTGATGCACCGACCAAACTTCCGCCCTCACCATGATCTTTTGCTTCTTTCCGATTAAAGGCAAAAGGAATATCTGTGCCAGTTATTTGGGCATAAGCAATTGATGTGGCACTGACTAGCGGGATTCCTTTATAAGCCGGGCCATAAAGAATATCTGGGTTAATCCCCGATTGAATCAAGGCTTTTGCATAAAACTGTCCCAGTTTACCCAGTTGCGCGCCGGTATTAAACAAACCGGTATTAAAAAAATAGGGGCTGATGCGACCTGATTTTAATTCGAATTCACCGAATTTAAGCACACCGCAATCCAGCGCATAGGAAATAAAGTCTTTTTGATAATCTAGCATGATAATGAAGTGGTTATGAGTTTACGAGAATTAAGAAATAAATTTTTCCAAAATATTATCCAGAAAATTCCAGCCTTGTTCTGAACAATAATAGTGATTATGTTGTCGAATAAGCAAGTTTTGTTTGACGCAATCCGATAAAGCCGGCTCCAGCGTGGCAGAGCTCATCCCTGTAGCAGCTTGATAGATTTCCATCGTAAAGCCCTGCTTCAGGCGCAAATGATTCATGATAAACTCCAAAGGCAGCTCAGTCGTTGGAATAACCTCAACACCTCCATTCTGAGCATTACTTAAATACTGTTCAGGGCTTTTAGGCTTTATGCTACGAACAATTTCTTGCGGTAAATGTTGGGTTATTTTCCCATGAGCGCCCGCACCGATGCCCAAATAATCGCCAAACTGCCAATAATTAACATTATGCCGACATTGCAAGCCATGTTTGCTATAAGCAGAAACTTCATATTGCTGGTAACCCTGCTCGGCCAATATTTTTTGACACTCTTTTTGCGTGCTAAAAATGCTTTCATCATCTGGCAGTTTGGGCGGAAATTTATGGAACCAAGTATTGGGTTCCAGTGTTAACTGATAAAACGAAATATGACTGGGCTTTAGGCTGATCGCCGTTTCCACATCGATTCTGCTACTATCTGCATCAGCACCCGGCAAGCCAAACATCAAATCGAGATTAAAATTGTCAAAGCCTGACCGATGAGCAATTTCGGCGGCCTGAAGGGCTTCCTGCGCCGAATGCACACGACCCAGTTTTTTTAATATAACATCATTAAAACTCTGAATTCCAATCGATAAACGATTGATACCCAGCGCCCTGAATTCGGCAAACTTATGACTTTCAAAGGTTCCTGGATTGGCTTCCAGCGTTATTTCAATCTCTTTTTCAAGCGTTAGCTGTTGCTCTATGCCACGTAACAATCGGTTAAGCGCTTCAGGTGAAAACAAACTAGGTGTACCGCCACCAATAAAAATACTATGAATCGGCCTAGTGATATTATAGCGCTGCATATCAAAGGCCAAATCATCAAGCAATGCAGTTATATAGGCTGCTTCGGGCATATCTGCTTTTACTGCGTGCGAATTAAAATCGCAATAAGGACATTTTTTAATGCACCAGGGAATATGAATATAGAGACTAAGCGGCGGCAAGAGATTTTTTGCTATATGATTTAAAATAGCTATCAGTTTAACACAGGAGTGTTTAACCTAAAGATCATCAAGCTATTTAAAATATAAATCCATGAATGGGCGGTCTAGCTCAAAAACCTAAAACGACATAGGCAGCGTTCATTTACGAGTCACATCAAATCTTTTTTTGGGGCTCATTGTTGGTTTATGATTAAAACTAAAAAGCCAACCTAACTATTAAAAAAGGAGACTTATGCGACTATTATTGGTTGAAGACGACGAAATATTGGGTGAAGGACTGGCCGAAGGTTTAAAAATGGAAGGCTATGCCGTTGACTGGCTAACCAACGGCCGACTTGCCGACGAAGCTTTGAAAATTAACAGCTATGAGCTGATCGTTCTGGATCTTAACTTGCCTGACATGGAAGGACTGGATATTTTAAAGGCCTTGCGTGGGCGCAAAGATGAAACGCCGGTAATGGTTTTGACAGCCAAGGATACCGTGCCGGATCGCGTCATGGGCTTGGATAGCGGCGCCGACGATTTTGTGATTAAACCGTTTGAACTGGATGAGGTTTGCGCGCGCTTAAGGGCTTTAGCCAGAAGAAACGAAGGACGTAGCGTACCCAACATTGAGTATAAAGGCATTGTTTTAGATCCCGCCTCGCATCAGGTAACCTGGAACGACGAAAAGATTGATCTGTCGCAAAAGGAATTTGAGATACTGAGTTTCTTGATGGGCAACATCGGCAAGGTCATTTCTCGCGCCCGCCTCGAAGAAAGTCTTTACTCCTGGGATTCTGATGTGGAAAGTAATACTGTCGAGGTTCATATCCATCATCTGCGAAAAAAACTCGACCCATCCATTATCCGCACCGTTAGAGGCGTGGGTTACATTATTGATGAAGATTAATGAACTATTCCCTGCGCCAACTGCTATTGATTGGTCTGCTTTCCGCATCGATGTTGATTTGGGGAGTGACGGCTTATATGAGTTACAAAGTCACCCGGGACGAAGTAGCCAGTCTGTTTGATGCGGAATTGGCGCAATCGGCCAAAGTGCTACATGTTTTTGTTGAAAGTCTGGTGAGAGAGGGTTCATTGTCAAAACATTGGGCGCAAACCCAAACAGATGAACGCTTGCACCCCTATACTGGACGAAAAAATAAAAACCAGAGTACCTTTCAGCTTTGGGCTAAAGAAGGCGACGGCTTATTGCTGCGGTCGGAAAACTCACCTGAATTTGCCGTGCATAGTTTTAGTAAGAAAAAAATCGATGATCAATTATGGGATGTTTTTGACGGACTGCTTGAAGCCAGTGCTTTAGGTCATAAATATGAAAGAAAAGTCGCTTTCCAACTGTGGTCTAAAACCGACGGTTTACTACTTCGCTCCGAAAGTGCCCCCCCCTTTGCTTTTTCTTCCGCAAATCACGGCTTTACTGAAACCGATATCGATGGCCATCTTTGGCATGTATTCAGTATTTCCAGTTCCAACGGCGAATATATTATTCATGTCGGCCAAAAGGAAGAGATTCGGGCCGAATTAACCGACGAAATTTCGGCGCAATTGGTAATGCAATTTCTGGTTGGCCTGCCGATTTTAGGTATCGTAATCTGGATTATTGTCGGGCATGCTTTAAATCCTTTGAACCGACTTGAAATTGCCTTATCGAGGCGCGAGGCCAGTTATCTCAAACCGCTATCCAGTAAAAAATTGCCCACGGAAATCATCCCGGTGGTTAATGAAATAAATAATTTGTTTGCCCAGCTTGAGCAAGCCTTTGAACATGAGCGCCAATTTACCGCCGATGCCTCGCATGAATTAAGAACACCACTGGCCGGATTGCTTACTCAAGCTCAAGTTGCCATGCGTACCCGCGATGAAACGGTTCGCCATCAAGCGCTGAAACGCATTGAGCAGGGTGTCAACCGCATGACCTACATGGTGCAGCAATTACTGACTTTCTCACGTATTGAATCGGGCACTGAATTTATTACCAAAGAAACCATGTCGCTCAGTCGTGAAGTTATGCGCATCATTGCCGAACTGGATCCTTTGGCACATAAAAAGAAAATTCAGATCGATTATGAAGAAACCAATGCCGTGCCCATTGTGGCAAATATTCTGCTGATCAATATTCTGGCCAGAAATATTATCGACAATGCGATCAAATATACGCCGGCTCAAGGCATGGTAAAGGTTAGCTTGACCGGAACGGAATACCACTTGCAGTTATGCGTCGAAGATTCGGGTCCAGGAATTGCGCCGGATCAATACGAAAACTCGTTAAAACGCTTTCATCGCTGTGTTGAAACTGCGAACAAAGCCCAGGGCACCGGCCTTGGCTTTTCGATTGTGCAACGCATTGCGAGCATCCATGAAGCCGAACTTGCCTTAGGCGAATCCGAATTTGGCGGCTTAAAAGTGACCATAACATTTACGCTGCCGGTTCGTGTCGTTGTTAAAAGAAATCTAGGGAAATTAAGTTTTTTTTCCATTAAGAAAGGCGCGTAAAAATCTCTAAGAATGTACGATGATTGCGCGCTCCCTGATCACTCTTATCTGGTCTTTAGTTAATAATGCGCTGAAACCAACTTCTCGGATGTACGATGCCAAAAAGGTATTGCCAGAATCAAAATACAAAACAACCAGCTTACTAATTGCTGATTTTGCAAACTATAGCCCATCGCTACCGGTATGCCTTGCAATAACTCAGCGTGAGCCTGTTTAAAGTCGTAGCCACTCATAAAAATATAGCATTCACCTATCACAACCGCTGGTATGCCAAAAGTTAAAAGGTAAGCAAAATAGCACTCCCAGTTACTCTGCATATTGAAGCCGGTAATTTCAGTTAATTTCAGGGTTTGCAGGTTCAGGCGTACTTGACCCAAAACCGAATAAAGCATGAAACCCAGAATGCCTAAGACCGGTATTGCGAATTGTTGACTCTCGAAACTAAGATAACGCGCGTCGAAGGCAAGATGGTAAGTTTTTAAAACGGCTAAGCCAGCAAAAAACAGGTAGCCGGTGCGTAAAACTCTAGCCCGGTTTTCAGCAGTTGGCCTGTTATTGAAAAGATCGCTATAACGTTGCAGCAACAAGATCGACAATAGTACATTGCCCACCACCATCAGTACGCAATAGATTTGTTGCCACACGCTGTAACTGGTATGCCATAACAAGTCAGTCATTGTTATCAGGCAAATACTGAAGAGTTGCGCCAAGGTCAAAAAAGCCAGTATTTTTGTGAATGACATTGTTTTTAGCTGCCTAAAGAAAACGGTTGCCGCAAGTAAAAAAACCATCATCGACCAAACCAGTTCCAGTTGCCAATCAGAATTTTCGAAAACCGGGCCCGTAAGCGGAAACACCGGCTCACGGTCAATGTTCAGCAAGCCCCAATTGGCTCCTACCACACCTTCGTTATTACTTTTCCATGGCTGATTAAAAGCTTCGACAATGTTGTAATCGAAACCGTGGCGATTGGCGACCTGGATCAAATCGCGTATAAATCGGGTTTCATTGACTACACTGGGAACAGCTGCTCCTCGTTGCCGACCGACAGCAGGCCAACCCGATTCGCCAATCAAAATAGGTTTGTTGACACCCATACTGTGCGCTTTGTCCTCAATTTGTTTGACTATTTTCTCCACATGGATAGCAGCCTGTTCAATTGCCACTGGCTCGTCTTCCCAATAAGGCAAGATATGTATGGTAATAAAATCGACTTCGTTAAACAGTTGCGGGTATTGCATATAACTTGACCAAACATCTGCAAAAGTAACCGGTTGTTTAATCGCTTGTTTTACCTGACGGATGTAACCGATCAGAGTGTCGATATTCATATCCTTACGCAGCATCACCTCATTGCCGACAATAACCCGTTTAACAATATCTTGATTTTGATTGGCAGCTTGAATCAGTGCAGCAATTTCAATTTTGTTCTCTTCATGGCCATCGCCCAACCAGCCGCCCATGATCATTTCTACGCCATGTTTTCGGGCAAATTCTGGTGTGGGTTGCATGCCTCCACCTACCGAATAAGTCCGAATGGTATAGGTTTTATCTGCCACTGAACCCAAATCGGCATCCACATGTTCCGGCAAAGGAAACTTACCAACGTTAGGGCTAAATCCCTCATGGTAGGGCGCGAAAGACATGCTTCGCAATTTACCCGAAGGAACATCAGGACCCGCGTCTTGGGATTGGTTGTGATGCCAAGCGAAGCCAGCATGAACCAACAAGATAAGAAACAGACAACTAAGAATCTTTATAGACTGCATAAATGATATGGATAGAAAAATCAGTAATTTGTGAGTATAGTTATAATAACAGAATACCTGTTTAACTATGAATGAACAAAAATCTGTAGTAGGTTAATTTGTATTTAAGTACGAAGGTTTTAGTTTTACATTCCGGATTGTGGCGGCGTTAACGCTATATACCCGCTGCACTCCGGCCAGACTTGATTATGAGCTTGCGTGGTGATCAGGGAAATAACGGCTGCGCAAGGCGAGAAAGCTAAAACCTTACGTACTTTTAACAAGTTAAGCGCCAGGCAAATGGGGTAAGTCTTTTACTTATCCCTCGTTATTGGGTGGCTTATGGGCATTTCTTTCAATACAGGAAGTACTGGGTTGCTATACCACTGAGTAGATTGCTGCTTTACAAGAAAAAACGCAGAGAGTTGTGTAGTTGCCTACGCCCCAAAGCAAGACTATTAGTAAATCCGGTATTTTGAGCATAAGAATCACCTCTAATACTTCCAAACTAACAAGGCCTGAGGTAGGCTTTCGTCCAGTCCTTTAATTCCGTATTTGTTATGCCAGTACTGATATTCAATTCCGAAATAAATCTTCTTGCTGAAACCCCAAAAATCGCCCACATCTAGGCGTATCTGAGGTTGCGCCAGGATATTGTCTACATAGTTTGGCCCTTTTTCACCAATGAAATCGATGAAACCTTCCAAGCTCCAATGCGTTCCGGCTAAGGTGAAAGGGAAATTCCAAACGGGCGTGATTTGCCAAGAACTGCCTGTAGAGACAGGATCTAAAATATCATGACGTAAAAAATCGACGTTAAACAACTTAAAGCCGGGCAGGTTAAAATCGACAGTAACGCCATACAATATGACACGCGTACCACTATAACTTGCGTCCAAATTTTCGCCGATATTGACGCCCCCCGTTAAACTCAAGTCCTTAAATAAACCATAAGATAAATTTGTTCCTGTCATCTTGCTAAAACTTAAATAGCTGTAAAGCTCACCATAGATATTCACTTGCGAAGGTTCACCTTGGTCAGAAATCAAGGTATCCATAAAAAAGAAATTACGGCCCAACGCCCAGCCATCAGCATGGCTTAATGTGATAATGGAACGGCTGATGTCACTGGAGTTCTTAGGCATTTGATAGCCATCCCCATGTAAATATTGAATTTCATTCGAACTCCAATCAAACAGATCGGCCTGCGCATTGATTGACCAAATACAAAATGATAAAAGTAATGGAGTAATGAGATAGTAATTTTTTAGAACAATACTTCTAGTACCGTTATTGCACTTATTTTTCATTATTTTATTATTCATATATCAGGATGATCGAATTTTATCTTAATCTCGATGTTGAAGTTTCTGATTTTAAAGAATTCAGTCAAATCAGACCTTGCAGCCATAAATATCATTATGTATCACCCGGACAAACTGACGCAAACACCTTAATTTACTGAATCGTCTCGACCGATCTAAAAAATTGAACATCAAGTTGATACGATCTTATCTTTTATTCCGTAGGGACCGCCCGTGCGCGATGTCTGAATGCTTAAAATTCAGTCAATACCTAAAGGCTAGCAATAATCAAATGGCCGTTGACTTTCAGTAAGTTTCAATTAAAAATCAAAGCACACTGAGAGCGTGGCCTAACCTTGCTATTATGGTTTCCTTTGAATTCTCATGCTTTACCTTTAACCATTGCCTAACCAATCATCCGGCTCTTCAATGACCGGATTAACCAGTGTTCCAATGCCTTTAATTTCAACACGGGCGGTTTGTCCCGGTAACATATAACCGCGCGGCGTCATGCCTACGCCGACACCGCTGGGCGTTCCGGTACTGATGACATCGCCGGGTTCCAACGTCATCGCTTGCGATAAATAGGCAATCATTTCATAGCAGTTAAAAATCATTTGCCGGGTATTAGAGTTTTGCCGAAGGTCATCGTCAATCCAGGTTTTAATATCCAAATTATGCGGATCACTGATTTCATCGCTAGTGACCAGCCACGGCCCCAGCGGACCATGGGTGTCAAAGGATTTGCCCACGGTAAAAGTGGGTGAGCGAAACTGCCAGTCGCGCACTGAAACATCATTGGCAATAGTAAAACCGGCAATAACCTGAGCCGCCTTATCGACCGGCACATGGCGGCAACGTGTGCCAATCACAAACGCCAGTTCGCCTTCATAATCGAGCTTATCGGAAACTTTGGGGCGATGTATGGCCTCGCCATGACCGATGACGCAAGTGCTTTGTTTGGTAAAAAAACTGGGGAATTCGGGTTTATCACGCCCGGTTTCTTTGATATGGTCTACATAATTCAGGCTAATGCCCAAGTACTTGCCCGGCCTGGGTATCGGCGCCTTCAGCTTGACCTGAACCACCGCGATTCGGTCATTGCCACTATCAATCTGTTGTTGCATCGTCTCCAGCGCCTGACCACCGGCATTCAGAAATTCAAGCATAGTTGCCGGGATTTTAGTATTATTTTTGCTGTCAACGACATAGCCATCAACGACAGCGCCTACACGGGTTTCGTGGTTATGGGTAAAGGTGACCAGTTTCATGAGCTTAGCTAATCCGGATGTTTTTAAGTGCAGCTATTATAGTCAGCAAATGTAAACACAAGAGCTATAACAAAAAAAAAGATATAATGACCGATTTTTAACTTTAGAGGATTTGAAAATGAACGAAAACTGGATTGCTCCCTCCATCCTGTCAGCTAATTTTGCAAAATTAGGCGAAGAAGTTGATAACGTTTTAAAAGCCGGCGCCGATGTGGTGCATTTTGATGTCATGGACAACCATTTCGTCCCAAACCTGACAATCGGGCCTTTGGTTTGCGAAGCTCTGAGAAAACACGGCGTTACCGCACCGATTGACGTGCATTTGATGGTTGAGCCGGTTGACCGTCTAATTCCTGACTTTGCCAAAGCCGGTGCCAGCATCATTACTTTTCATCCAGAAGCTTCGGTACATATCGATCGTACTCTGCAATTGATTAAAGATTGCGGTTGCCAGGCAGGTTTGGTCTTTAATCCAGGCACGCCTTTGCATTATCTGGATTATGTTATGGACAAACTGGACATGATTTTATTGATGTCTGTAAATCCTGGCTTTGGCGGTCAGTCATTTATCCCTTCGGCACTGGATAAATTAAGACTGGTAAGAAAAAGAATCGACGACAGCGGTTTAAATATTCGTTTGGAAATTGACGGCGGCGTAAAAACTGACAATATCCGCGAAATTAAAGCAGCCGGTGCCGATACTTTCGTGGCCGGTTCAGCGATTTTCAGCCAACCTGATTACAAAAAAGTGATCGATGAAATGCGTGTTGAATTGGCTAAAGCGGTTTAATTTTGTAGCGCGAAAGTGAAACCCATCATTTGTCGCTTTGATGTGTTGGGTTACTCTAGCGCTAACCCAACCAAAGGGTTCTATTGTAGCAATATATCCATGAAAACTTCGCTCGATTTGCCAGATGATTTAATAAAAGAAGCTATGCAGCTAACCGATAGTAAAACAAAAACTAAAGTTATTGTTTTAGCATTGCAAGAGCTTATTGAAAAAAACAAAGTGGCTGATTTAAAATCGTATAAAGGCGCCTTTGATTTGGATATAGACTTAGACAGTTTAAGAAACCGTAGTGCGCGTTTTGATTGATACATCTATTTGGATAGACTATTTTAAAAGTGGCAACAATGGAATTGGCATTCCTGGTTTACTGATTGCCCAAAACTTAAAACAACAGAATTGTAAAATCTATTCATTGGATAAGCACTTTCGCCTTTTAAATGAGACGATTGAAGATATACAACTATTCACCTAACACCATGACCCCAGAACAATTCAATCATTACTCCCAACAGGGCTATAACCGCATCCCGATTTGCCGCGAAGTCCTGGCCGATCTTGATACACCTTTAAGCGCCTATCTGAAATTGGCCGATGGCGCTTATTCGTATTTATTTGAGTCGGTACATGGCGGCGAGCAATGGGGGCGATATTCTATAATTGGCCTGCCTTGCAAAACCATTGTCAAAATCACCGGCAATCAAATCTGTGTGGAAAAAAATGGCCAAGTGCTAGAAACACTGACACACGATAATCCGTTGGTCTGGATTGAACAATTTAAAGCACGTTATAAAGTGCCTGACATTGATACCTTACCGCGTTTTAATGGCGGTCTGGTTGGTTATTTCGGCTATGAAACCATTGGCTATATCGAGCCTAAGCTGCGTCGTACAGGAAAAGCTGATCCGCTGGAAAATCCTGACATTTTGCTAATGGTGTCCGAAGAAATACTGGTGTTTGATAACCTGTCCGGCAAAATGCTGTTGTTGACGCACGCCAATCCTGAAGAAACTGATGCTTATAACCTTGCTGTTGTGCGCATCGCTGACCTGTCGGCCAAGTTGCGCGAACTGCAAGCCAAGCCGCAAAAAAATCACGCACCCAAACAAGTTGAGGAATCTGACTTTATCTCGGGTTTTACCCAACAGGGTTTTGAAGAGGCCGTTTTAAAAGCCAAAGAATACATCACCGATGGCGACATCATGCAGGTTGTTTTATCGCAGCGCATGTCCATTCCTTACAGTGCTTCGCCACTAAATCTGTATCGGGCGTTGCGTTGTTTGAATCCTTCACCTTACATGTTTTACCTGAATCTGGACGACTTCCATATCGTCGGTTCCTCGCCGGAAATTTTGGTTAGGCTGGAAGATAACCAGGTCACGGTGCGTCCAATTGCCGGAACGCGCCGACGTGGTGTCACGCCGGAACAGGATCTTGAGCTGGAACAAGAGTTACTGGCTGATCCCAAGGAATTGGCCGAGCATTTAATGCTGATTGATTTAGGCCGCAATGATGTCGGCCGTGTCGCCGAAATTGGTAGTGTGCAATTAACCGACAAGATGATTGTTGAGCGTTATTCGCATGTCATGCATATTGTCTCAAATGTTACCGGGACGCTACAACAGGGCGACAATGCTTTTGATGTGTTGGCTGCAACTTTCCCCGCCGGTACCGTCAGCGGTGCGCCAAAAATTCGCGCCATGGAAATTATTGATGAATTGGAACCGGTCAAACGTGGCATTTATGCCGGTGCTGTCGGCTACATTGCCTGGTCAGGCAATCTGGATACCGCCATTGCGATCAGAACTGCCGTTATCAAAAATAACAGATTACATATACAAGCCGGAGCCGGCATCGTTTACGATTCCGTACCCAGAAACGAATGGGATGAAACCATGAATAAAGGCCGCGCAATCTTTCGCGCCGTGAGTATGGCTGAAGCAGGCCTGGAAGGGGAACAATCATGAGTTCAATTAAAGTCGTTATGGTCGATAACTATGATTCCTTCACTTACAACCTCGTGCAATATTTTGGCGAACTAGGAGGCGATGTCACCGTTGTGCGTAACGATCAGGTTTCTGTTGAAGACATAGAAAAGCTGTCACCCGATAAACTGGTTATTTCTCCAGGTCCCTGCACACCCAAGGAAGCGGGTATCTCGGTTGAAGCCATTTTAAAATTTGCCGAAAAATATCCAATACTGGGCGTTTGCTTGGGGCATCAAAGCATTGGTTACGCTTTCGGCGGCAATATTATCCATGCCAAAAGTATTATGCACGGCAAAACCTCCTTGGTTTATCATCACAACCAGGGCGTGTTTAAAGGATTAAACAATCCGTTTACGGCGACTCGTTATCATTCACTGGTTATCGAGCAATCAAGTTTACCAGAGTGCCTGGAAATAACTGCCTGGACACAGGATGAGGCGGGTAATCTGGATGAAATCATGGGCATAAGACATAAAGAGTTAGATATTGAAGGCGTGCAATTTCATCCCGAGTCGATTTTGACTGAGCATGGCCATGATATGTTGAGGAATTTTTTGGAACGGTGATTAACTGACTGCGCCAGCCCTACACATCGTGATTTTTGAAATTTCAAAGCTTGTTGGACAAGGCATAAAATAAATTAACCAGTGATACCTTATTCCATAAGTATGTAGTGGCTATATTATCGGTTTAACTTTATTTTATGCTCGTTTCTTTGGTTTATGAATCAGGAGAGCATTATGAGTCGTATCATCTGGCTATTTCTAAGTGCAGTATTAGTTAGCTCCATCACTCAGGCAAAGCCGTTAACCCCGGAACAGGTTCCTGATTCGCTTAAACCCTGGGTAGCCTGGGTATTACAGGACAGTCCCGAACCCCCATGCCCTTTTCTCTACAACAGTTATGAGAAAAAGAAATGTAGCTGGCCTACGCAAACGCAGTTGACGTTAAGCTCCGAAAAGGGCGTTTTTTCACAGAGCGCCTTAGTGTATCAAGAGAGCTGGATCAGCTTGCCGGGCGACAAAGCACACTGGCCGCTCAATGTAACGGCTAATAACATCACCGCTCTGGTTATGGATAAAAACGGCATTCCCTCAATCAAGCTGGCTGCGAACGGTCATTATCTGATCAAGGGAGAGTTTTTATGGTCAGCTATTCCGGACAATTTAAAAGTTCCCGACGATAACGGATTGCTCGAACTGCGAATAAACGGGGTAGCCATAGCAACACCAAGCCTTAAAGAAGGCCAGTTATGGCTAAAAACAAGCGACACCGGCTCAATAAAACCGGAAAATATCCAGAATACTCTGACTATTCAGCTGTTTCGAAAAATCATTGATGAAGTCCCGGCACAGGTTTTAACCCGACTGGACCTGAATGTCTCAGGCGAACAACGCGAAGTAAAATTACCCAAGCCACTTTTGGACGGCTTCATCCCGCTAAGTATTGAAAGTCCGTTGCCCGCTCGCCTGGAATCAGACGGACAACTTTTAATCCAGCTTCGTCCCGGCCATTGGCAACTTAACGTTCTGGCACGAAACAGCAAAGAACTTAATGTGCTTAAGCTGACTGAGGGCGTCGATGACGAAATCTGGGCTTTTGAAGCACGCCCCCAGCTTCGGGTCGTTGCAATCGAACAGCTCAGCGCCATTGATCCCAATTTAAGTAATTTACCTGACGACTGGAAAAATCTCCCTGCCTATAAAATCACTCAGGGGCAGTCTATGGTTTTTAAAACCCTGCGCAGGGGCGATCCGGAACCTGAGCCGAATCAACTAAACTTAACCAGAAAGCTTTGGCTGGATTTTGACGGCTCAGGTTATACGGTCAATGACACTATTACCGGCAAAATGACCAGCGGTTGGCGGCTTAATACTTTGCCGCAAACCCAAGTCGGGAAAGTTCAATTGAACAGCAAAAATCAGCTGATTACACAGGACAAGTCAGGCAAGCAAGGCGTGGAAGTCAGAGCCGGCTCAATAATGCTGGATGCCGACAGTCGCACCGCTGGTGCTATCAACGAAATTAGCGCGGTGGGCTGGGAGCAAGACTTTCACACAGTCAGTGCCGAACTGAATTTGCCACCCGGGTGGCGTTTGCTGGCAGCTAGTGGCGTCGATAATGTGCCTGAGAGCTGGCTGTCCCGTTGGACCTTGCTCGATTTATTCCTTATTTTGATTGCGGCGCTTGCAACCGGTCGGCTATGGAATCGCTATTGGGGCGGTCTTGCCTTGCTGACTCTGATTTTGATCTGGCATGAGCCTGGTTCTCCCCAGTATGTTTGGCTAAATATTCTGGCCGCCACCGCTTTGATTAAGGTATTGCCACAAGGCCGTTTTTTAAAATTCATGAGTTGGTATCGCAACGTTTTCTGGTTGGCTCTAATCATAACGAGCGTGCCTTTTATGGTTCAGCAGATTCGTACCGGACTTTATCCACAACTTGAAAACGCTGTTCAAAGCCCACGTTTCACATTCGATGCGAGCATGGTTGATAAGGTGGCAGAAATCGATCTACCGGAGCCTGCCGCTCAAAATCTGAGCATGATGAAATCACCTACCTTAATTCAATCAATTCCAAAAAAATCGTTACCTGATAGTTATTCAGACGGGGAGATCAATTTAGAGCGCATCGACCCCAAGGCAAAAGTGCAGACCGGCCCTGGCTTACCGCAATGGCAATGGCATAAGGTTTTGTTAACATGGAATGGTTCGGTTGCAGCCCAACAACAATTGCATTTATGGTATTTGACACCAACATTGACCCTGTTACTCAATTTTATGCGCGTCATTTTGGTTGCTGTACTAGCTTTATTGATGTTTGGCGCTTTGGAAAAAATTGATTTCAAATCCATTCGCCCTGCGACACCTCTATTGCTCTGGATTTTTCTTTTGCCGATGCTGTTCATGCCGTCACCTAAGGTTTATGCCGATATTCCGAACAAAGTCCTTCTGGACGAACTCAGAACCCGGCTTCTGGAGAAACCGTTGCCGCCTGACTGTTTGCCCAGTTGCGTACAAATTCAACAGATGAACATGGTGCTGACCGACAGGGACATAACTATTTCTTTGCAGATTCATGCCCAGCAAGCTCTGGCTCTTCCTTTACCCGCAGCTTATGAACAATGGTTTCCTAACCAAGTTATGGTCGACGGCAAGGCCGCCTCAGGACTGTATCGCGAAAATAACAATTTATGGATGGAGGTGGATGTAGGCGAACATCTGGTTACACTGAACGGAAATACGCCGTTATCAAGTCAATTTACCTTGCCTTTGCCATTAAAGCCAAATTGGGTCCAGGTTCAACAGAGCGGCTGGCAAGTCATTGGCCTACAGGAAAATGGTCAAGCCGACGAGCAACTGCAATTTAGCCGAATCAACACCAGTGGTCAGCAAAAAAAGACCCTATTGGAACCGAGCGCTTTGCCGCCATTTGTCAAGGTTGAACGTACATTGCAATTGGGGCTTGATTGGCGCGTTATCACACAAATCTTACGGCTTTCACCGCCTGATTCTGCTGTGGTTTTAGCCGTACCTTTATTGCGAGGCGAATCGGTGACCAGCCCAGGAATTCGGGTTAAAGACGGTAAAGTCGAAATAAATCTTCCTGCCCAGCAAAGCACTCTGCAGTGGGAATCAACGTTAGAAAAATCAGAAAAAATCGATTTTATTGCAAGTGAAACCACTCAATTCATAGAGGTTTTAAAAGCGGATATCAGTCCCATCTGGCATGTTGAAACCTCAGGTATCGCCATGATTCATTTAAATGGCGATGGGCAATGGCTACCCGAATGGCATCCGTGGCCGGGAGAGAAAATCACATTACAAATAACCCGGCCTGAAGCTTTGCAAGGCCAAACCCTAACGCTCGACAAAAGCCATTTAAGTGTCAGACCGGGGCAACGTTCTCAGGAAGCTGACTTAAACCTAAGCCTGACAAGTTCACAAGGGACGCAGCACACCATCATTCTGCCCGAACATGCCGTGTTACAGGCTGTTGCGATTAACGGTCTGAATCAACCCATCAGGCAAGATGGCCCTAAACTAACCTTGCCGGTTAACCCCGGCAAGCAGGAAATTTCGATCAGCTGGCGGGAAGCGGCCGGCATAAGTAACCTATTTTCAACACCTGAGCTTGATTTGGGTTTAGCAGGTGTTAACGCCAACCTGAATATCAGCCTGGGGCAGGATCGCTGGGTTTTATTTACGTTCGGACCGACTATGGGGCCGGCCGTTTTGTTTTGGGGCGTACTGTTGGTTATATTTTTGTTGTCGTCAGGTTTGGGTAAAATTCCGCTAACGCCATTAAAAACAATGCAATGGTTTTTGTTATTGGTGGGACTTAGCCAGATTCCTTTGCAATCGGCAGGCATTGTGATTGCCTGGTTAATTCTGCTGGGTTGGCGCGAAAAACAAACCGTTACCGGTTTTCGTTATTTTAATATGCTGCAAATTAGCCTGGTCGGCTTAACGCTGGTTTCGCTGGGCATTCTGTTTGTAGCTGTTGAGCAAGGATTATTAGACTCCCCCGATATGCAGGTTATCGGAAACAACTCCACGGCGTTTAACTTAAACTGGTATCAGGACAGAAGTCAGGCAATCTTAGCAAAAGCGACGCTAATCTCCGTACCATTAATGACGTATCGCTTGTTGATGTTGATCTGGTCATTATGGTTGGCCATTTCTTTACTCAACTGGTTAAAATGGGGTTGGACCTGTTTTTCCTGTCATGGGCTCTGGAATAAAAGCGTTGCTAAAAAGTTAGTTGTTGAGACTCAGAATGAAGACAAATGTTTGGCGACCAAGCAGGAAGAAACGTAATTACGATTATTTTTCGGATTAATAAAATATTATGTCAACCTTCCGTTTCCAGCAGTTTTCAGTAGTACAAAAAAACTCAGGCATGAAAATATGCACCGATGCTGTCTTATTCGGTGCAATGGCGGCTATTAAATCAGGCGATGTTGTTTTGGACATCGGAGCCGGTACCGGGGTGTTGTCATTGATGGCCGCTCAGCTGGGCGCAACGCAAATCACCGCAGTCGAATTGACCCAGGAAGCCTATCAGGAAGCCAGCGTCAACTTTGCAAATAGCCCCTGGTCAAAACAACTTGAGGCGGTACATCAGGATATTCAAAGCTTTGCCATCACGGCTACCCGAAATTACGACCTCATCATCAGCAATCCACCGTTTTTTGAAAACCATAGCAGAACCAGCGATGTACTTAGGAATACCGCCCGACATACAGATCAACTACCCTTCTCCGATTTAATGAGTATTGCGGAGCAATTATTATCCCCTCAAGGCTTGTTTTACCTGTTAATTCCCGTTTATGCGGTAGCAAAAGTTTCTGCTCAAGCATTAAGTGTGGGGTTTTATTTAATCCATCAAATCGATTTTCGAGGCTTTAAACATAATGTAGCCAAAGTATCTGCACTGACATTTAGTCGCAGTGCTACAAAATATACTGCAAGATTGCTGACCATTTATGCCTCTCAAGGCATTTACAGCCAAGAAAGCGAGGTTTATCTATCGGAGTTTCTGTTACGATTTTCAGAACAATCAGAAATAAAAAAAGGCAACTGATTAGGTTGCCTTTTTTCTGGAACGTATCAAGCGAGTCTGAAAGACTCCGGTTAAACCTATTAATTAGGTAACGCTGATAACTTTTGTTGAACTTGAGCCGTAACATCAATTTGTTCTTTGGCATAAATAACGCCATCAGTCAGTAATAAATCAAAACTTTGATCTTTAGCTATACCACGAATAACTTCAACGATACGACCTTGCAATTTACCCAATTCTTCGTTACGACGAACATTAAAATCTTCGCTGAATTCTTGTTGCGCTCTTTTTGCATCACGTTTCTTGTTTAAAATGTCTTTTTCCATGTTGCTACGAGCTGATTCGCCCATAACTGCAGCATCACGGGTCATTTTTTCGTCCATGGTTTGAATTTCTTTTTGTTGAGCGACTAACTGTTTGTCGCGCGGAGAAAATTCTTGTTCAAGACGTTTTTTGGCTTTTTCGGCTTGTGGAGCTTTCTCAAGAACAGCAGGAATATTGACGAAGCCAATCTTTAAGTCAGCAAAACTTACGTTGGTGATAAGCAACAGTCCCAAAAATAGGGCAATTTTGGTTTTCATTGTTAAACAGGTCTCTGGTTGTAGTGAAATAGAGGAAATAAAAAACTTGTTAGTTTTGTTGAATTATAAAGGGGCTAAGCCTTTTAAACAAAAAGTTTTAACAAATCTTTATAAATCTTAAGATTTTATTGTTAACAGCCCGCCTGACTGGCGCATTTTATGCAGAGACTGGAGTAGGGTATGGCTTTTAAACGCTCGACATTAATCGCTTTACCGCATACCTGACAAACACCGTATTGGCCTTTATCAATTCTGGAAATGGCTTGTCTGACCAATTCAATTTCAGTTCTTGCAGCATTGCCCAAACCATCCAGAACCTCGTCATTCTCAGCCTGTGTCGCCTGTTCTTCAAAGTCATGATCCAAAGGCTCTCTGACATCATGAGTGATTTTAGCCAGTCGATCATCAAGATCTTCCAGCATGTCAATCAGGCTGTTGCGTACTTGCTCATATTCGTTCATAACAAATCCCTCTTTTACGTCTGACAGATGTGCGTTTAAAACTTGCTTTAAATAAAGTCAAATTCAATGCATTGAATCTTATCCTATCACTCTGTAGGCAAAATATGCAAAATACACGCCCTTAATTTGATAAGGTTTTCACACCGAAATTGAATAACTACCGGTTTAATCCTTCGCTTTCCTGAAAATCAAATCCCAGACACCATGTCCCAAACGGATACCACGCTGTTCAAATCTTGTTAACGGACGATATTCTGGTCGCTCACAATAGTCACCCGCAAGACTGGCATTTTTAAAGCCAATGCCCTGAGACAATATTTTCAACATGTTTTCGGCGTAATTTTGCCAGTCGGTTGCCGCATGAAAATAACCGTCCGGCTGAAGTTTGTTGACTAATAATTCAACAAAACTGGGGCGGACAATGCGCCGCTTATGGTGCTTTTGTTTAGGCCACGGATCGGGAAAAAAAAGATGCACACCAGCCAGGCTATTACTTGCAATCTTGTGTTCAATAATATCAATCGCATCGTGGCAATAGATTCTTACATTGGTGAGTCCTTGCTGATCCAGCAATAACATCAAATGTCCGACGCCAGGCTTATGCACTTCAATGCCAATATAATCATTTTCGGGATTGGCCGCCGCCATTTTTGCCAGGCTGTCGCCGGTCCCAAAACCAATTTCAACAATTATGGGCGCGACACGACCAAAAACCTGTTCAAAATCATAGCCCAATTCAGGATCAAGACTATAGCGATCCCAATGATTATCTATCGCTAATTGCTGGCCTTGAGTAATGCGTCCTTGTCGACGAATAAAGCTTCTGATTCTGTGAGCGGGATTTTTTTCAGGGGAGAGCATAAAAATATAATGATCTTAGAAAGTCGGAGCAGCTTATAAGCCCAATAAAAACAACTTAAGGAAAATACAACTCGTTAATAATTCACCACCAAGACACACAGAGATTATCTTTTTTGTATCTTCGTGGTGAACCGTTTTTAATTGATGTGCTTTCAGCCGGTTAAAAAAACAAGCCGTCAATCGGCGATGACGCAGAAGCAAAACGTCTGCGCGGCATGCGTCCCGCTAAAAATGCTTCCCTACCCGCTTCAATACCTTTGCGCATTGCCGAAGCCATCAATATCGGATTATTGGCGGCTGCAATAGCGGTATTCATCAACACACCATCACAACCCAATTCCATTGCGATAGCCGCATCAGACGCCGTGCCTACGCCGGCATCAACCAAAATAGGAACCTTGGCATTTTCAACAATGGTTAAAATATTATAAGGATTACGAACGCCCAAACCTGAGCCAATTGGCGCGGCCAGCGGCATTACAGCTACGCAACCAATATCTTCCAATCTTTTTGCGGCAATTGGATCATCATTGGTGTAGACCATCACGTCAAAACCATCTTTAACCAGCAGTTCAGCGGCCAGATAGGTTTCAGCAACATCAGGAAACAGGGTTTTCTGGTCGGCCAGCACTTCCAGTTTGACCAGTTTGTGTCCACCCAGCAATTCCCGACCCAATCGACAAGTTCTAACGGCGTCTTCGGCAGTATAACAACCCGCCGTATTAGGCAAAATCGTATATTTGTCTGGCGAAATAACATCCAGCAAATTGGGTTCACCTGGATTTTGGCCGATATTAGTACGACGCAGCGCCACCGTCACAATTTGCGCACCGCTGGCTTCGATGGCCAGACGGGTTTCTTCCATATCCTTATACTTGCCGGTACCAACCAATAGTCTCGAATGATAGCTAACCCCAGCCAGCATAAAAGAATCATCCTGCCCGCCGCCAATCGCATGAACGATTTCCAAACGATCGCCAGCCTGTAAAGTTTGAGTGGCATATTGCTGAAAGGGCAAAATTTCTTTGTTCAATTCAATCGCAATTTTCTTACCGGTTAATCCCAGATCGGCAACCACGTCGGCGACTTTACTGTTTTCAGCACAGTCTCGCGTATCGCCATTCACATAAACCATCATTTGCTTAAACTCCGATTGGTGTCCACAGTCCTGCGTTTTCTTACCGCAGAGGCTAGCTCCCTCAACAGTGGAACGGTATCGTCCCAAGATAAACAACCATCGGTAATACTTTGTCCATAGACCAAAGGCTGACCCTCAACAACTTTTTGACTGCCGGCTTTAAGATGACTTTCGATCATCACGCCCATAATCCGGTGATCACCATTGGCGATTTGTGCAGAAACATCATCGCCGACGATTAATTGTCGCTGACATTGTTTTAAGCTATTGGCATGACTGAAGTCAATCATGATATTCGGTCTTAGTTCTGCATTTACAAGCCCTTCAGCAACCTGTTCAACGCTGACCGCGTCATAATTGGGGCGATCGTTGCCGCCTCTTAAAATTATATGGACATCATCATTGCCAGTCGTTGAAAAAATAGCTGAATGACCGGCTTTATTTAACGAGATAAAGTGATGCGGACTCATCGCCGCACCGATAGCGTCAATAGCGATTTTTATAGTACCATCGGTAGAATTTTTAAAGCCGATCGGACAAGAAACACCCGAAGCCAGCTCGCGATGCCCCTGACTTTCAGTTGTTCTGGCACCAATAGCGCCCCAGGCGATCAAGTCGGAAATATACTGTGGCGTGATTAAATCCAGATATTCAGTTGCGGCAGGCACGCCGGCTTCATTAACATCAATTAACAATTGTCTGGCGACACGCAAACCTTTATTGATATTAAAACTGGAGTCCAGATCAGGGTCGTTAATCAGACCTTTCCAGCCAACCGTGGTTCGTGGTTTCTCAAAATAAACCCGCATCACAATAACCAGATCATCGACCAACTCATCTTTAACTACTTTAAGTAGCCGGGCATATTCATGCGCCGCTATCGGATCATGAATAGAACAAGGCCCGACCACCACAACCAAACGGTCATCAAAACCAGCCAGAATTTTGTGTACATCCTGCCTGGCCAATAAAGTTGTTTGAGCCGCAGTATCGCTAATTGGCATTTCAGTATGAACCTGAATCGGCGCAATGACTTCTTTAGTCGCACAAATTCTCAAGTCATCAGTGTTGTATTTTGTATGCATGAAAGCTATCAACCCGTCGCAGGATTATTGTCAGATTTATTATTTTAACCGATTTTAAAGTGTTTGGGGTGAGTTCTTGAGTGTTATTCCGGATAGCGTAAATAAGCTTGAAACTTAGTATTTGGAACTGATTTATCTGCGGCCCAATTAAACTATGTTATTTAACGCACTAAGTACGTCAAAGATCATGGCTTTATTAAAATGAAGTGTTTTTGACATGCTATCCCAAGCAATAGTCACATACAT
>SESD01000069.1_pt1 | contig 56488 bp, 58 predicted proteins | sample 3171411 | NCBI WGS metagenome assembly SESD01 (sample SAMN06051880, study PRJNA518727) | freshwater metagenome | biome: subpolar coniferous forest; feature: holomictic lake; material: water; isolation source: holomictic Lake 442, 16.5 m depth | place: Canada: near Kenora, Ontario | collected...
AACTAAAAACTACTTATTAAAATAAAACTACTTAAAACTAATGCGATTCATGTGCCATGGCTAGATAAACCACGGTCAACATCATGAAAATAAACGCTTGCAATGCTACGATTAAAATGTGGAAGATTGACCAACCAGCACCTAAAATCGCACCAAAAATTGTTCCAGTTACGCCTGTTGCAGCCCATAAGCCAATCAGCAAGAAAATAACCTCACCGGCATACATATTGCCGAATAACCGCAATGAATGTGAAAGTGGCTTGGAGATATATTCAATAAGGTTGAAAGCAAAGTTTGCAACAAATAATAATGGGCTTAACAACATGCCAATTGCACCGCCTAAGCTTTTTGGTGCAGCAAAACTAGGTGCGCCAAATGGAGCACAGAATAACTCGTGAATCCAACCGCCCAAGCCTTTAACTTTGATTGAAAAGAAAATCATAAGAATCCACACCGCTAATGCCAGTGCAAATGTAGTATTGATGTCTGAAGTTGGGACACTACGCCAATGCTCTAAGCCAAGTGGCGCGTAAACGAAATGATGCATTACATCTACCGGTAAGAAGTCCATGGCGTTCATGGCTAGAACCCATAGAAATACCGTTAATGCTGTTGGTGCAATAAAACTATGGCGGTTGCCGTGGAATATGTTTTTAACTTGCTCGTCTACAAAACTAAAAATTAATTCAACAAATGCCTGACCTTTACTTGGCACGCCTGAAGATGCGCCACGAGCTACCCACCAGATTAAGCCCATTACTAGCACACCCAACAATACTGACATAATTAAGCTGTCGTAATTTAATACCCAAAAACTACCGTCACCAATAGGTTTAGCGTTAAAGCTTAAATGGTGCGTAATATAGCTCGATGGGGTGAGTGCTTGTTCTGCGTGTTCTGTAGCCATAATCTAATATTTACTCTAACTAAATTGTTGTTTAAATTAAACTTTTAATCTACTAAGCGCTGCACCTGAAAACAGTGCTGCTGCTGCCAATCCTGCAATCAGTGCAAATGGCACCAGCTGCTTATACACATTAAAAATGATTGCCAACAAAATGATAATCACTAAAATTTTTACTGCTTCCGCTTTTAGCAGATTGACTAAAATTGCAGTGGGATCTTCTGCACCTTCACTTCGTTTTGCAATTAAAGTGGCCGTTATCGCCCCTAATAAAACTGATGCCCCACCTAGTACCGCTGAAACACTTGCATTTAATCCTGAAACTAACAGCGCCACTACCGCAACCACCAACGTTGCTACTAGTTGAACTTTAAGCATTTTACTAAAAACATCGGATGTGATGGATGCTGACAATGACTTAAACCTAGTTAATTTTGACACTTAAACTGTTATTGCTTTCACGACCCCTACTTTCATCGTTTAGCAAAGACCGCGATTCTGAATTATTACCGCACTTTAGTCAAGAGCTAAGTTCAAGCAAAATGAAACACTTAGCGCATAATTTTGCTAATAATCTCGTCCAGTTGATCTAAATTTGCATAGTTAATTTTCAATGTACCAGCACCGTTAGCTCCAGCTTTAATGTTGACGGTCGCACCTAATTTATCACTTAATGCTTCTTGTAGACTTAAAACGTCATGATTAACTTTGGTTTTGTGACCTAATTTTTGACTATTTTCTTTAACTACTGGCGATACTTGTTCGTTATGTTTTTTAACCAAACCCTCTGCATCACGCACTGAAAAATTATTTTGAATAATTTCTTCAGCCAACATCACTTGTTGCGCACCACTCAAACCAATTAAGGTACGTGCATGGCCCATATCTATTCTTCCATGCATCAACATATCCTGCACTGGCGCACATAGACTTAGTAAGCGCAATAAGTTAGAGACTGCAACACGTGAACGGCCGACGGCTAACGCTGCTTTTTCATGAGTCATGGCAAATTCATCAATTAACCGCTTGATGCCTTGCGCTTCTTCTAGCGGATTTAAATTTTCCCGCTGGATATTTTCAATGAGCGCCATTGCTAATGCAGCTTCATCGGCAATTTCACGCACCAACACAGGTATTTCTTCTAGGCCCGCCATTTTACTTGCTCGCCAACGACGTTCACCGGCGATGATTTCATATTGCTCATCATCAATATGGCGCACTAAAATGGGCTGCATAATACCCTGGACTTTAATTGAAGCTGCCAAAGTCTGCAAAGCCGCATCATCCATATAGCTACGTGGCTGGTATTTACCAGGGCGTAATTGTTCCACCTTGAGCATTAACAGCGAATCTGCCTCGCCCACAGTCCCCATATCGCCGGCTAATAATGAGTCTAGTCCACGACCCAAACCTCTATTTAAGCCTTTTAGTTTAACCATATTTTTTCTCTTTGCTTATATTGTCTTTCTCTGTCACTTCTTTCGCCAACTCCACATAAGCCTGCGACCCCTTTGAGCTTTTATCGTAGCTCAGCACAGGCAAGCCATAGCTTGGTGCTTCGGCCAAACGAATGTTGCGCGGAATAATTGTTTTATAAACTTTATCACCAAAATGACTGATAAGCTGAGCCGACACTTGCTGTGCCAACATATTGCGATTATCAAACAAGGTGCGTAACAAGCCTTCGATCTCTAAGGTAGGATTTAAGCGCGCACGTACTTTTTTAATCGTATTAACCAAATCAGAAAGACCTTCTAACGCATAATACTCACACTGCATCGGGATTAATACGGCGTTGGATGCAGTTAGCGCATTGACCGTCACTAAATTTAAAGCGGGCGGGCAATCAAGCAACACGAAATCATAAGATATACCATCCTCAGCATTCACCAACTTGGCTATGGCAACTTTTAAACGGTTTTCACGTGCCAACTCATTCACCAACTCAACTTCAGCTCCTGCCAATTCACGATTAGACGGCGCAACATCAAAACCACCTTTTTCGCTGCTTAAAATCACTTCTTTCAGTGTTTTTTCACCAATCAGCACATGATAAATACTATGTTTTAGATGTGTTTTATCAATACCACTTCCAGTGCTGGCATTCCCTTGGGGATCAAGATCTATCAGTAAAACTTTTTTTCCTAAACTTGCCAAACTAGCGGCCAAGTTAACACAAGTCGTGGTTTTACCCACGCCACCTTTTTGATTAGTAATAGCTAAAATTCTCATATGATCTATTTTTTAATTTAATAAGCTTACAAAAAACTCGGGTTTAAAAAGATTAGATGCCGCTCAGCATCTAAACCAGCCACTTTTAACACTTCAATTTTATCCACTTGTATACCGCCATTTTTAAAACATAACGCTTTAAACTCACGGTTTTCAAATTCATGCTCAGGCACAACGCCTTTCATGGCTAGCCAGTGCCCACCATCTGCTAGCAAGTGTTTTGTTAACTTAATAAATAGGCCAATCTCAGAAAATGCACGTGAAATAATCACATCAAATCCGGTATCTTGATTAAAGCTTTCTTTTTTGAAAGTCTCTACACGTCCGGCTAATACATGAAAATTACTTAAGTCCAATTCACCTTTGACTTGCCGCATAAAACTAGTCTTTTTTTGTACCGAGTCAATTGCGGTCACCTGTAACTCTGGCAAGCAAATAGCCAGTGGAATGCTAGGCAAACCCGCCCCCGCGCCAACGTCTAATAAACTGGTTGCTCCCAAAGACTTAACATGAGGCAACACACTTATGCTATCTAACAAATGCAAGGTCACCATTTCTAATGGCTCACGTACAGCGGTCAGGTTATGAACCTTGTTCCATTTAACAATGAGTAACAAATAAGCAATTAGCTTAACTTGTTTTTCGTTGCTAATTTGCAAACCCATTGCAAGCAAGCCAGCCGCTAACTTAGCTTGCAACGTTTCTTGTAAAGTCATGCAGCTTGCTCTATGGTTTTACTACGCGCTTTGCGTTTTAAATAAACCAATAACAATGAAATTGCAGCAGGCGTGATGCCTGAAATACGGCCAGCCTGACCGATTGTTTCTGGTTTTTGTGCATTGAGTTTTTGTTGTGCCTCAATGGGTAAGCCATGGATTTCACGGTAATCTAAATCGCTTGGCAGTTTTGTATTCTCTTGACCACGACTACGTTCCACTTCATCGGTTTGGCGATCTATATAACCTTGATATTTTGCAGCAATTTCTACTTGTTCGCGTACCGCTGGCTCCAACTCACCCAATCCAATTTCACCTAATGATAAAAGTGCCTCATAACTCACTTCCGGACGCCGCAATAATTCAAACAAACTATACTCATGCTCTAATGGTTTCCCAAAAATTTCTACCATTTTTTCAACCGGTAAATTTGCCGGCTGTACGAAGGTTTTCTTGAGCCGCTCTTGTTCACGACTGACCGCTTCCAGCTTGCTGCTAAAAACGCCCCAACGCACATCATCAACCAAACCTAATTTTCGACCGATTTCTGTGAGACGCATATCCGCATTATCTTCTCTAAGTTGCAGCCTGTACTCAGCCCGACTAGTAAACATCCGATAAGGTTCGGTAACGCCACGCGTAATTAAGTCATCCACCAACACACCCAAATATGCCTCATCACGTGCCGGACACCAAGATTCTTTACCTTGCGCGTAAAGTGCCGCATTTGCACCTGCCAACAATCCTTGGGCAGCAGCTTCTTCATAGCCTGTCGTACCGTTAATTTGCCCAGCAAAAAATAAGCCTCGCACGGTTTTGGTTTCTAGCGAGCTTTTTAAGCCGCGCGGGTCATAATAATCGTATTCGATGGCATAACCTGGACGTAGGATATGCGCATGCTCCAAACCCTTAACGGAGCGCACTAACGCCAACTGAATGTCGAATGGCAAACTAGTTGAAATACCATTAGGATAAACTTCATTGGTAGTTAAGCCTTCTGGCTCTAAGAATATCTGATGTGACTCTTTGTCTGCAAACCTATGAATTTTATCTTCAACACTCGGACAGTATCGTGGCCCCACGCCTTCTATCACGCCAGTGTACATAGGCGAACGATCTAAACCGCTACGAATAATATCGTGGGTACGTTCATTAGTATGCGTAATCCAGCAGGGTAGTTGAGCCGGGTGCTGCGCCGCATTACCCAAAAATGAAAATACGGGAACTGGGTCATCCCCAGGTTGCATCGTCATTACAGAATAGTCAATGGTGCGACCATCAATTCGTGGGGGCGTGCCTGTTTTTAGCCTGCCTGCTGGCAAACCAATTTCGCGCAGACGTGCGGCCAAAGAAATGGCCGGCGGGTCACCTGCACGGCCCGCACTGTAACTTTGCATACCAACATGCACCAGACCACCCAAAAAAGTACCCGCCGTGAGCACTACAGATTTTGCATTAAAGCGCAAACCGATTTGCGTTACCACGCCCGCCGCTCGATCGCCATCTAATATGATGTCATCCACCGCTTGCTGAAACAGCCAAAGGTTAGTCTGATTTTCTAAACGCCTTCTAATCGCCGCCTTATACAACACCCTATCTGCCTGAGCGCGCGTAGCACGAACCGCCGGGCCCTTACTAGAGTTTAATATGCGAAATTGAATTCCACCTTCGTCAGTTGCAGCAGCCATAGCCCCGCCTAACGCATCAATCTCTTTAACTAAATGACCTTTACCTATACCGCCAATACTTGGATTACATGACATTTGCCCTAAAGTTTCGATATTATGTGTAAGCAATAGGGTTTTCTGCCCCATTCTGGCACTCGCTAGCGCCGCCTCGGTGCCGGCATGGCCGCCACCAACAACTATTACATCAAAAATATCAGGAAAATTCATGTGCTTAAGCTTATCTTTCTGTTAGTTGGCAATCATTTGCACAAAGGCTAGATTTTACTGTAATAGCCGCTAATAGTCATGTAAAAGCACATTTTTTAGAGTGATTAAACCGCTAAAATAAGTCAAGTGTATGCATTTACAAAAAAGACACAATTTCTTAACAAAGTTGGCCTAAAATTAGGCTTAACTAAAAATCTAAAGCAAATTAGATCAAACTGCTTTATCATGTCACGTGGAACATGATTGTTTAGCAAGATTACTTTTTTATTAATTAAGATGGAGTACCAAATGAAAAAATTAAATATTCTTTTAGTAGCATTACTTGGCCTTACTGCTATTAATGCACAAGCCAGTGTTGCCAATGCAGAAAAATTAATCATGATTTACACTACGCAAGCTAAAGCGGTCAATCCTGAATATGCAGGCCCAACAGTTGCTGATGGTAAATTCTTTTTCAATCGTAAAGTTAAACTTGGCAACGGTAAAGAAATGGCTTGCGCATCATGCCATACCGTAAACCCAGCTGACAACGGCAAACATACTGTAACGCATAAGGTAATTCAGCCATTATCACCAGCAGTTAATGCTAAACGCTTTGCCGACTTTGAAAAAGTTGAAGCTAAATTCACACAACACTGTACCGAAATTATCGGTAGTGACTGTACTGCTGCAGAAAAAGCGAGTTACATCACTTACGTGCTAACAGAAAAAACACCTAGCCCTAAAAAATAAGGCTTTCGCTTTCTAGCGACCAAGGTTGCAAGCTAGCGAATCTTGGTGTGTAAATTAAAAAAGCAGTGTTTCACGTGAAACACTGCTTTTTTTAACGCCTAGCTTTTGTAAGAACTCCACTACGAACTACGTAATTTAGAACGTCACCACCTAGTCAGCTCGGATCATACCTACAAACAATTCTTAAAATTAGTAAATGTCATTCACTCGGATGCTGAAACCTCGCTTTTCTCCTCTTGTTTCACGTGGAACATGAGGAGAATTATAATGACGCTACTTGATGTGCCTTTAGCAAACCTAAGAAAAACTGATGTAGCGAGCCTTATTTTCCTATACAAAATTTACTGAATATCTCCCCCAGTAAATCATCAGGGGTAAATTCACCTGTGATGCTACCTAGCGCATCTTGAGCAATTCTTAGCTCTTCTGCTAATAATTCTGCTGATTTTATTTGTTGGCCCGCAATTGATAAGTGTGTCTCAACTTTAAGCAAGGCTTCTAAATGTCTGGCACGTGCCATAAAAACACCTTCAGAATTATTTTCATAGCCAGCGAGTTTTAATAAATGACTTTTTAATAACTCTAATCCAGCACCCGTTTTAGCCGAAAGATAAATATGCGTAGCGCCATTAATTTCTTTGACTAAGGGCAACTCATTAGCAACATCAATTTTATTATGCACCCAAATTTTACGAATTTCTTGCGGCAACCGCGCTAAAATCGATTTTTCAGTTTCAGTAATACCATGAGCTGCATCTACTAATAATAATGCGATGTTGGCGCTTTCTGCAGCTCGCCAAGTTCGCGCAATACCGAATTTTTCTACTTCATCATCTGTTTCACGCAAACCTGCAGTATCAATGACATGTAAAGGTACGCCATTTATTTGAATCGCATTTTTAATGGTATCGCGTGTTGTTCCAGCAATTGAAGTTACTATCGCAATTTCTTCTCCAGCCAACTGATTCATCAAACTCGATTTTCCTACATTGGGCTGACCCACCAAAACAACATTAATGCCTTCGCGCAATAAGCTACCCTGTTTAGCTTTAGAAAATACTGAATTTAACTCTGTAATGATTGATGCTAATTTTTCTGCCACTCGGCCTTGCGTAATAAAATCAATTTCTTCTTCTGGAAAATCCAAGCAGGCTTCTACAAACATCCGCAAATCAATCAACTTTAAAAGTAGCGCATTAATTCGTTGTGAAAACTCACCAGATAGTGATCGCACCGCGCTTTTGGCAGCTTCAATGGTAGCTGCATTAATAACATCAGCAACTGCCTCAGCTTGGGCTAAATCAATTTTGTCATTCAAATAAGCACGGCGAGTAAATTCACCAGGCTCAGCTTGACGTGCGCCCAAAGCGATACAACGCGCCAATAAAATCTGCATCAATGCAGTACCGCCGTGCGCTTGTAGCTCAAGCACATCTTCGCCAGTATATGAATGGGGGTTAGGATAAAAAATCGCAATGCCACGGTCGATTAAATCACCATTAGCTTGCTTAAAATCTAGATAAGATGCGTGACGAGGCGCCGGACAACTACCTAGCACCTGTGCGGCAATCAGCTGCACCGCCGGTCCGGAGACTCTTACAACACCAATGCCGCCAGCACCACTGGCGGTGGCGATGGCGGCGATGGTGTCTGGTAGCTTAGTGCTTGCCACCTGATTTTTTTAACAAGGCCGCTGCGTGAATTGACTTATTCACATACCATTGCTGCCAAATTGAGATGATGTTATTAACGACCCAATACAGCACCAGGCCTGAAGGGAAGAAGAAGAAGAATACGCTGAATATCACCGGCATCCAAGTCATCACTTTGGCTTGAATTGGGTCGGTAGGCTTAGGATTAAGTTTAGTTTGAATAATCATAGACAGGCCCATGATTATTGGCAAAATGTAGTATGGATCAACCGCTGAAAGATCTTGAATCCAACCAAAGAATGGCGCATGGCGTAATTCAACAGAGCCTAACAGCATCCAATACAATGAAATAAACACTGGAATCTGGATTAAAATTGGTAGGCAACCGCTCATTGGATTGATTTTTTCTGTTTTGTAGATGTCCATCATTGCCATCTGCATTTTTTGACGGTCATCGCCAAATTTTTGTTTTAGCGCTTCTAAACGAGGCGCCATTTCACGCATTTGCGCCATTGAGCGATAGCTCTTGGCAGATAGTGGATAAAATACGGCTTTAATTAATAAGGTAAGCAGAATAATCGCTACACCCCAGTTATTAACCAAACCGTAAATTTTTGATAGCACCCAAAATAGCGGTGAGGCTACTACTGTTAACCATCCATAATCAACCGTATACTCTAAGCCAGGTGCAGTTTCGCTTAAATCATGTTTAGTCTGTGGGCCTGAAAATAGACGTGCTGGCACGATTAAACTTGCCCCTGGCGCTATGCTGCTTAATGTACTTTTTGTGCCGATTCTATACATATGATCATTAAGTTTTTCTGTATAAAACTCACGCGCTAAACCGTCTTTAGGAATCCATGCGCTCACAAAATAGTGTTGTAATAAGCCAATCCAACCATCATTTGAGGTGACATTAAGGGGCTCTTTGTCCATATTCTTGAATGCTAATTTTTTAAATTTAGTGCTATCAGTAAAATAAGAACCGCCTGTGAAAGTAGGCATGAATTTAGAGCCTTGATTTGATTCATTATCATGCACAATTTGATAATAAACTGTAGGCGTAATGGCTGATGGTGAGCCATTCTTGATTTCATAATTCACATCAATCGCATATTTATTGCGATGGAAAGTGTAAACTTTATCTACCGTCACCCCGTTACTGATTGAACTTAAGCGTACTTCTAAAGCATCTTGCCCTTCTTGCATTTGATAATGAGTGGCGGCACTGGTAAATAGTGATTTATGCGTTGGCAAGTCTGCGCCTAACAAACCCGTTTGCGCTACATATGTCATTGGTTTGGCTGAATCATCTAACAAAACAAAGTTTGATGTGTCGTTATCCGCAGCGCGATGTTTAAGTAATTCAAGTCTGCGTAAATCACCGCCAGTGGTTTCGATGTCTGCTTTATACAAATCAGTCGTAACACTAATGCGTTGCCCTACTTGTAATTTGTAATCATTGTCGACAGCTACATTTGCATTAACAGCACTACTAGCAATGTTAGTTGGCGTTGTATCTGCATTATTGCTAGCGACTTGTTGCACTATCTCTGCCGGCGCATGCTGACGTTGCCATGCATCCCACAGCATCAAAATAGACATTGAAAATATAACAAATAGTACTAAACGTCTTGTATCCATGATTTTTTGAGCAATCTTTTATAAAATATTAAAAAAATTCTAGTAATTTGAAGTTTTAAGGGATGGGATCATGCCCACCTGCATGCCAAGGGTGGCAACGTATGAGTCGACGCATTGTGTAATAACTACCTACTATAGCACCATGCCTATTAATAGCTTCTAGTGCGTATTGAGAGCAAGTTGGATAAAAGCGACATTGTTGGCCAAAGAATGGGCTAAGTATTACTTGATAAGCCCTAATCATCCACATTAATATGCGCGCCATTATATTCATTCGTTGTCTTTAGGGGCTGTGTTTATATTGTTGCTGATTTGTGCATTTAAGTTTACGCGCTGATTTAACTTTTGTATTAATGTATTAAATTCTTGTTTAATTTGAATAAAATCCACTTTGCTAAATTTTTTCTGCACTCTAATAATTAAATCAACATGGCAAATTTCATGTTGGCCTAGTCTAAACAATTCTCGTAAAACACGCCGCATATAATTTCTACTCACAGCTAATTTAGCAGTTTTTTTACCTACCACCAAACCCAAACGCGGTCGTTGCTGCGTATTTGGCTGATAGTGTATCGCTAAATACTGTAAAGAAATACGTTTGCGGAAATTAAAAACGGATGAAAAATCATCCGTTTTAATCATTTTGGCTTGCTTAACAAGCCTGTATGTTTGCACCATTATCTATAACACTGTAATTAATACGAATGTCGATAATATTGCGAGGCAATATAAAGCCTTAATGGGCTCTAAATTACAGACCTAGACGTTTGCGACCTTTAGCGCGACGACGTGCGATTACTGCACGACCACCTTTAGTTGCCATGCGAACTAAAAAGCCATGTGTAGTGGCGCGACGTGTTTTAGACGGTTGATATGTACGTTTCATGTAATACTCCAACAAGCAAAAAGCTATAAAGGGCGCTATTAGACACGATAACAGCCTATTTTGTCAACGTTTATTTAGTTTTGTTATCTCAGCAAATGCCTGTGGATAAGTTAAGCTAAACAAGCTAAAATAAGACGCTTGTTAATAATGTAAATAACTTTTATTTATTGTACATTATTTCTTACATTTTACAATAAAAACAATTACTTATAATAACTTCATTGCTATCAATCTGCTACCTAAGGTTTACAACTATAGATGAAAAATTTTTGGCCTACTTGTCTTAGTCGTTTTAAGCAAGAGCTATCAACCCAACAATTTAATACCTGGATTAAGCCGCTATATGTAGAGATAGAGGATATTACAGTGCGGATAGTCGCGCCTAATAGATTTGTAATGCAATGGGTAAAAGATCGTTTCATTAAAAAAATTGAACAGTTTGCACATGAATCAAAGTTAACAGACATTCAAATTGAATTTGTTATTTCTAATAATGATTCAGATCTTGATTCAAAAACAAAATCTACAATTAAGGCTGATGCAAAATCTAAAGAAAATTTGGCTGAATCTTTAAAGATTCAGCCAAGCACATTAGCAAGAATTTCTAACAAAAAAAATAATGATGCTACAAAAGTAAGTTCTGGTTTGAATAGTGCATTTAATTTTAGTAATTATGTTACGGGTCGTGCGAACCAATTAGCTCGTGCAGCTGCAATACAAGTAGCACAGAACCCTGGAACAGCCTACAACCCATTATTTATTTATGGTGGTGTAGGTCTAGGTAAAACACACCTATTACAAGCAATCGGTAATGAACTACAACAACATAATCCTGATGCCAAAATACGTTATTTACATGCTGAGCGCTACGTCTCGGATGTAGTGAAAGCTTATGAGCATAAGGCTTTTGATGAATTTAAACGTCAATATCATTCTTTAGATTTACTGCTGATTGATGATATTCAATTTTTTGCTAAAAAAACACGGACACAAGAAGAGTTTTTTTATGCATTTAATTCATTAATTGAGGCGAAGAAACAAATTGTAATTACTTGCGACACCTATCCTAAAGAAATAATAGATGTTGATGAACGGCTTAGAACGCGCTTTAGTTGGGGTTTAACTGTTGCAGTTGAGCCCCCAGAACTTGAAATGCGTGTGGCTATTTTGCTAAAGAAAGCGGAAGCGGTAAATTTAACCCTTCCGGAAGATGTCGCCTTTTTTATGGCAAAACAAATACGATCCAGTGTTAGAGAATTGGAGGGGGCTTTAAATCGTGTGATAGCAATGGCAAAATTTACTGGCCATGCAATTGATGTGCATCTAGCTAAAGATGCGCTGCGTGATTTAATTGCAGTACGCGGAAGACAGGTAACAATGGAAAATATTCAAAAAACTGTCGCTGACTATTACAAAATAAAAGTTGCTGAAATGTATAGTAAAAAACGGACGCGTAATTTTGCTCGTCCGCGACAAATTGCTATGGCTTTATCTCGAGAGTTAACAAATCATAGCTTTCCTGAGATTGGTGAAGCATTTGGCGGTAGACACCATACTACGGTGATGCATGCTTGTGATGAAATTGATTTATTAAGGCAAAATGATCCTACTTTTACAAGGGATATTAGTTTTTTAATACAAGTAATAAGGGATTAATTGTTTAAGTTAAGTTGAGAATTAACTGTGGATAATTTGAGTATAAGGTTGCATATTAGTTATTTGTAATTTTTACTCAACAATCTATCCACAGTAGAATATGCTTTTATTAAGATAAAAATATAGGCGATAAGAGACTGATTTATCTGTAGAATAATCAGTTATCCACAAAAAAGCGCTCTATTATTATTGTTATTATTTATATATATATTATTTAGGTTATAAAGATGAATATACAAATCAACCGTGAAACATTATTGAAGCCTTTAACTTCAGTTACTAGTATTGTTGAAAAACGACATACCTTACCAATACTTTCTAATTTATTGTTAGAAGCAAAACAAAACAAAATCCAGCTAACCGCTACTGATTTAGAAATGCAAATATCTCTTTCAGTTGATAGTGCTACAACAGGTGATTTTTCAACAACAATATCTGCTAAAAAATTATTAGATATATGTAGATCATTGCCAGATAGTTCAGAAATTAACATGGCAACCAATGATAGTCGCATCACATTAAAGGCGGGTAAAAGTCGTTTTAATTTACAAACTTTACCAGCTGCCGATTATCCAGTAATGACAAAAACAATAGGTGCCAGCACGATGGTGGTAATTGGGCAACGCCAATTAAAAGATCTATTTAAGCAAGTTGAATTTGCAATGGCTCAACAAGACATTCGTTATTACTTAAATGGATTATTATTTGAAATATCAAATAATCGATTAAATATTGTAGGTACAGATGGCCATCGATTAAGTTTTACTTCGACAGAATTAAAACAAAGTTATGAAAAACAAGATGTTATATTGCCTCGGAAAACTGTAGTTGAATTAATTAAATTACTAGATGATAGTGATGAAGATGTTCAAATTGAATTAGCAAGCAACCAAGTTAACTTTAGTTTTAGTAACTTTAAATTAATTTCTAAAGTTATTGATGGGAAATTCCCGGATTACAACCGCGTAATACCTGTAGGGCATCAAAACTCATTCACTACAGATAGAGTTAGTGTGTTGTTAGCAATGCAGCGCGCTTCCATCCTATCTAATGAAAAGTATCGTGGTATACGTATGGTTTTGAGTAATAACAACTTAAAACTAATCAGTACAAATAGTGATCAAGAAGAAGCTGAAGAAGAGTTAGAAGTAAGCTATATCGGTGATACACTGGATATTGGCTTTAACGTCACATATTTAATTGATGTTTTAAATAACACCAATAGCGAAAAAGCTACTTTTTCATTTGCGGATGCAAATAGTAGCTGTTTAATTACATTACCAAACGACGCAGATTATAAATATGTTGTTATGCCGATGCGTATATAAATAATCAAGTAGATAAATGTTTCACGTGAAACTTTTTAATAGATTTGAAATAAAAACTAAACCACTAAATATTTAATAAAGAAAACCAGTATGGCTGAAAATAAAGCAGTAACACCCGATTACGATTCGTCGAGTATTAAAATCCTTGAGGGCTTAGATGCGGTACGTAAGCGTCCAGGTATGTATATCGGCGACACCTCAGATGGTTCAGGTTTGCATCACATGGTATTTGAGGTGTTGGATAACGCCATCGATGAGGCGTTAGCAGGACACTGTAATGAGATTAAAGTCACTATTCATTTAGATAACTCAATTACTGTGACAGACAATGGGCGCGGCATTCCAACTGACATTAAATATGATGATATTAAAGCGGTAAAACGCTCAGCTGCAGAAATTGTGATGACAGAACTGCATGCGGGCGGTAAGTTTGATCAAAATTCTTATAAAGTATCTGGTGGCTTACATGGTGTGGGTGTATCAGTGGTTAATGCGCTCTCTGATTGGCTGCGCCTAAAAATTTACCGTAATGGTGAAATACATCAAATGGAATTTCAGCGTGGTGTCGCTATGGCGCCGCTGGCGATGACAGGAAAAACTGAAAAACGCGGTACAGAAGTACATTTTTTAGCGGCAGTAGAAACTTTTGTACTGGTTGAATACCATTTTGAAATTTTAGCTAAACGTATTCGTGAACTATCATTTCTTAACAACGGTGTAAAAATTGAGTTGATAGATCAGCGTAATGGGAAAAGTGAAAACTTTGCTTATTCTGGTGGTATAAAAGGGTTTGTGGAATACATGAACCGTACTAAAACTGTGCTTCATCCCAAAACATTTTATGCGATAGGGGAAAAAGATGGCATGACCATCGAAGTGGCGATGCAATGGAATGATTCATATAGTGAAACCGTACAATGTTTTACTAATAATATTCCTCAACGTGATGGCGGCACCCATTTAACGGGCCTACGTACCGCTATGACGCGCACGTTAAATCAATATATAGAACAAACTGAGATGGCAAAAAAAGCCAAAGTTGAAACAATGGGCGATGATATGCGCGAAGGAATTTGCTGCGTATTGTCCGTTAAAGTGCCAGATCCAAAATTCTCTTCACAAACTAAAGATAAGTTGGTTTCATCTGAAGTTCAGCCGGTCGTCTCAGAAGTGGTTTCAGCTAAATTAGCGGAGTTTTTACAAGAGAACCCAGCGGATGCCAAAATTATCGTAGGAAAAATTGTAGATGCCGCGCGCGCACGTGAAGCCGCTCGTAAAGCGCGTGAAATAACTCGCCGTAAAGGGGTTATGGATACTATGGGCTTGCCTGGGAAATTGGCTGATTGCCAAGAACGCGATCCAGCTAAATGTGAAATTTACTTAGTCGAGGGTGATTCAGCGGGTGGTTCAGCCAAGCAGGGACGTGACCGTAAGTTTCAGGCGATTTTGCCACTAAAAGGTAAAATCCTGAATGTGGAAAAAGCGCGTTTTGATAAATTAATAGGCTCACAGGAAATCGCCACACTTATTACGGCGCTTGGTACCAGTATTGGTAAAGCAGATTTTAATGCAGAAAAATTACGCTACCACCGTATTATTATCATGACCGATGCGGACGTCGATGGTGCACATATCCGTACTTTGTTACTCACATTCTTCTATCGCCAAATGACGGAATTAGTAGAACGTGGTCATATTTACATCGCGCAACCACCGCTATACAAGGTCAAACAAGGTAAAGATGAGCGTTATTTAAAAGATCAGCAAGAGTTAGATCAATACTTGTTGCAATCAGCACTTAAGGGTGCAGAACTTATCACCAAAACCGACGGTGCAGTGATTACTGGTGCACCGCTGACTGAAATTGCTAAGCAAATGGTATTGACCGAAGCGGTAATTCGTAGAATTGCATCGCATTATGATGAAAGCGTTCTTCGCGCTATGCAAGATTTAGGTGAATTGAGTTTAGCTACAAAAGAAAGTACTGAAGTGGCGGCAGAAAAGCTACGCCCTATTCTTGGTGCAATTGGTAGCGAAGTGATTGTTGGTTTTGATGCAGAGGCCAATGAATATCGCTTAGAAATTAATAAGTTTGTGCATGGTAATTTGCAGTGTTGCGTTATTAATGCTGAATTTTTAGGCTCAGGCGATTATAGACAAATCAGCAAAATGTCAGCGATGCTACAAGGTTTATTGGGTGAAGGTGCTGTCATTAAACGTGGTGAAAAAGAGTCTGAGATTACCACTTTCAAGCAAGCGCTAGATTGGTTGTTAGAAGAGGCAAAACACAACCTCAATATTCAACGCTATAAAGGCTTGGGTGAGATGAATCCTTCACAGCTATGGGAAACCACTATGGACCCAACAGTTCGTCGTTTATTGAAAGTACAGATAGATGATGCAATTGCCGCCGATGAAATTTTCACGACGCTGATGGGTGATAACGTTGAACCTAGACGCGCCTTCATTGAAAGTAATGCACTAGGCGCAAGTAACTTGGATATTTAAGTTTGTGTAGGATCCCGTTAGACTTTAGATTTGTCCCAAAATTTTAGATTTGAGGGATTTCTTAAAAAAGCCCGCTCAGTTAATCTGGCGGGCTTTTATATTTTATAGATAATCTCTAAAACGTGTACATCAAGGTGACTAAGAAGTTGTCTTTGTCACGTTTACGGCTGGTTGTGGCTGTACCATAAAGCTCATCTTCCTTAAAGCTAAAGAACTCCACTTTTCCACTCCAGTTTTTGTCGTAACTGTACCCTGCAACCAAATCAAGCTCTTTGCCGTAATGGCTACTATTAGGCAGACTACCTGTTGCGGTAAAATTATGATCCGAGTTAAGCCAGTGATATTCAGCTGACAGTTGCACGTTCAACACCTTGCCGTTGAGTGTGACAAAAGTATCTTCAATGCCATCTTTTGGCGTTGTTAAAAATGAATCTCCTAAACCTTGAAACAAGTGACCGGTAGCCAAAGGCGTTTGAAATCCATACAAGCCATTGTTACTAGACAGTACTTCACGATCTAATCGTGCTGACCAGTTACCAAGCCCAGCACCCCCGCCTAATCGCCAATAGTGTGCATCAATGACGCTATTGCCACCACGATAATTGTCTTGTTTGGCATATTCAGCGGTATAAAGCGCTTTCCAGCTATCATTAACTTTGTGAGCGCCATCGGCACGTAAGCCAAACGTTTGAGTGGAATTGTCAGAAAGAGTAGTTCCACCAAAAGTAGTAGCATTGGTCGTAGTAGCATTAAATCCATTTTTTGCCATGTCTTGCAAATAGCCATAGCCAGTGAGATTTTCTGTGGGTGAGTATTTCCAAGTCGCATGGGCAATCTCTACACTACCCTTGCTAAAATATTCACTTGTGATTCTTCTTAAGCCTTCAAAGTGGGCAGCATACAGTTCAACATTTGGTACGCTCTTATTCTCAATAGCAACACCGTCAAATACTTGCATAATTTGGCGAAATTCAACATTACCGACAAATCGCACATTATCCAGTTTTACCGATTGACGTCCTAAGCGCACCTTAGTATCTGGCACCCCGGTCCATTCTACAAATAATTGGTTAACGCCTGTGTAATCAGGATCAACTACTAATGGGTAGTTGGCTTTATTCGCTGGCGTTGATGTTGTAAGACCAAATGTATTAGGCGTACCATCGTAAAAATCATGATTAAATTGAGTCACATTGATTAGCTGGGCAGCCACACTAAAATTATTGAGTGGTTTTGTTTGCCAGCCTATTAGGCTGCGCATTGTCCAAGCATTGGAATGCTCTGCCTTGCCGTCTTGATCAACATTTTCATACCTTAATCTAAAGTTGGTCATAGGCTTACCCATACTAATAGCTTCCATTAGCGTAGTCGGTGCAGCCGCTTTAGTCGTATCGTCGGCTAAAGCAGGCAATGCGTACATTGCAGCAATAGCCGTCAATAGATAAAAGTTAAAGTTGTGTTTCATATTAATCTCCAATGCTTTTTATAGTGATGACAAATAAAGTCATGGTATGGACTAATTTTCAGAATTAGGGTGTATTTTTTCAATGGCATCTATGATTGGCTGAATACCATTCAATGTCCCGCTAGCCTGCACTTGAATTTGTCCTCTACTATTCAATAAGGTAACCGTATTAGAATGTGCCACATCGCCATCTTTAACCAATTTATAGCGACTATTTAATGCGTTAGAGAGTGCACGCACCAATTCATTATTGCCTCGCAGAATCTTCCAATTTTTGTTGAGCTCTTTTTTTTCTGAAAAGACTTTCAGTGATTTTGACGTGTCGGTATCCGGTGTTAAAGAGACTAAAACAAAACCAATGTGATTACGCATATTGCTTGGAATTTGCCGTTCCACACGCTTCATGCTTTCAACGATAATTGGGCAGGCATTAGAGCAACCTGTAAAAATTAAGGCTACCACTTGCGGCTTGCCAGCTATTGATTCTAGAGAGATGGCCTGATTATTCTCTGTTTGCCATATGCCACCGACCTGATATATCGAGTCGCCTGGCAACGCTGGATCAGCAAAAACTAAGCTACAAAAACTAAGCAGACCAACCAATATTAATGTTTTCATAAAGTGCTCGCTATTCATTACCGTCTTGGGCACATCGAAATCCTAAGCTCGCTAGAGTAAATTTAGCGTTTAAGCTAGAGCGGAATCCGTAACGCATGAAAGCCGCATAATCACTGGGATTGACAGCACCAGAAGAACCTGAGGCACAGTAAAGTTCTTTGTTAACACTGCTGTCATCACGCGATTCTCCGCTAATCAAATTGGAATTAAAGTCTTCGGTCCACTCCCATATCAGTCCATGCATATTATGTATGCCCCAATAATTTGGCGCGTCTTGGCCGACCTCACCGGGAGATTGTTTTGAAGCTTTTGCATACCAATCCAGTATTTTTTGGTTATAGCCCTTTTCCTGCCCTCCGTCTTTTTGCGTTGATGAAGCCTGTGCTACATACTCCCACTCTGCGACTGTAGGTAAGCGTTTTTTATGTGCCTGACAATATGCTTGTGCGGCATACCAAGACACATAAATCACAGGCCTATTTAAGTCGCTGTCATTAGGGTTATATTGCTGAACGTTCTTTTTCCAGTGGCTTAAATAGGATTGCTCAGCAAAGAGACTGGGTACGGCATCACGTTGCCATTTTGTTTGTTGTGAGACAAAGTCTTGAAATTCCCTGTTAGTCACTGGTCTTTTATCTAAGCGAAAAGAGGAAACATTCACAATCGGGCTATCAACACTCAAATACAGCGGGCGATATTCACCCGCTGCAATATTAGCCATATTGTCTTCAGCCCAAGTGTAATTGTGGACTAGTAACAACAGGACTAAGCTAAAACGCAACATATACCTTACAACCAATTAACCATGCTCGTTGTCGTTAGCTACAGGGGCAACTTTACGTTGCTTATCTACTTGAGCTGGCGTGACTTGACCACCATTATTGCCAAAACTATTTATAACGTAGGTGAGTACATTGGCAATTTGCCCATTATTTAAGGCAATGGCTGGCATCACACTGTCAAAATTCTTACCGTTAACCGTAATTGGACCGGAGCGACCATGTAACAGTATGTTGATGGCGCGATTATGGTCTGCATTTAAGAAGTCAGATTTAGCTAATGGAGGAAATGCATTGGGTACACCTTCGCCATTGGCTTGATGGCAAGCTAGGCAATTAGACTCAAAGACGTTTTTACCTTGTGCTATTTGCTCATCTTTGCTGAGTGATTTTGTAGTGTCTGTTGTCTGCTTATTGGCAATCGATTGTGCTGCGGAACCTTCAGGCAAATAGACTTTGTCTGCTTGTTTGCCCGAATAAATAATTTTGTCTTCTGGACCTGTCACTTTCAACATACCTAGAGCACCTTTGTTAAAGGCTCTAAAAATAGAGTGGTCGACCATGATAAATGTACCAGGTACCTCTACCTTAAATTCGGCAATTGCCGCACCACCAGCAGGGACCAGTGTGGTTTGTACATTTTTGTTTTCGGTTGCGCCGCCTTCTACATAAACTTTGTCAAATATCTCACCAATAACATGGAATGACGATACGAGATTAGGACCACCGTTACCCACAAATAACCGCACAGTTTCACCCACTTTTGCGGTTAATGCCTTTTCACCATTGAGCGCGCCTACCGAGCCATTAAATACGACGTAATCTGGTTGTTCTTTAATTGCTTTTTCCATATCAAATGGTTGCAGTCCCGCTTCACCGTATTTGCCTTTAGTATAAAAATCACCTTGCATCACATAATATTCACGGTCTACTTTCGACATGCCACCTTTTGGCTCAACCAAAATCAAGCCATACATACCATTTCCTATGTGCATGCCTACTGGTGCAGTTGCACAGTGGTATACATATAGTCCAGGATTTAGCGTCTTAAAGCTGAAAACAGAGGTATGGCCAGGTGCGGTGAATGATGAAGCAGCACCTCCGCCTGGTCCGGTCACAGCATGCAAGTCGATATTGTGGGGCATTTTAGAATCTGGGCTATTTGATAAGTTGAATTCCACTTCATCACCCTCACGAACGCGGATAAATTGCCCTGGAACTTGTCCGCCAAAAGTCCAAAACATATAATCTACGCCATCGGCCATGCGCATTATTTTCTCTTGAGTTTCCATATTTACTACAACTTTTGCAGAGTAGTTGCGAGTGATCTGTTCTGGAACATTAGGCGCATGAGTTAATACTGCTTGAATAATTGGTAATTTATTAACTGCACTTGTTGTATTTGAATTGTTTGCTGATGTGGATTTTTCAGCCATTTGCGCACATGAAGTAAGTGCCAATGCGGTGGCAACCATACTTACAAGTACCTTGATTTTTAAATTGCTCATGATTAACTCCCTATCTGTTATGACCAGCGATAAATAAAAAATAAAATGTCAGTACGAAAAAAATCTCACTGCCAATATATATAGATTCGTATCAAAAATATTTGACTTAGATCAAGATAGAGAAATTATATTTAGACAAACTTGGCATGAATTGAATAAATCTTGCATCGCCATGATTAGCGTGGCGATTTTTGAAGATAGATGTGATGTTGTCTAATGCGTCATTTGCGCATATAGCAAAGGAAGTTCTTTGGGCAAATCTTCTGGTTTACGTATTACGGCAAATCCACTTGCGCCAAACAAGTGGGGTAGGTATTCGTTAGCTTCAATATCAATCGTCACGCAGAATGGACGAAGACCTTGTTGGCGAGCTTCGTGCAATGCCATACGCGTATCTTCTATGCCGTAGCGCCCTTCATAACGATCTAAATCATTAGGTTTGCCATCAGTGAGTAGCAGCAATAAACGCTGACGCTGTGGTTGCGCTGCAAGCAATGTGGAAGCGTAACGAATGGCAGCGCCCATGCGCGTGTAATAACCTGGCTTAATGGCCTGAATACGTCCTCTTGCTTGACTGTCATACCGCTCTTCAAAACTCTTTAAATGATTAAAGCGTACATGGCCTCGTTTGAGTGAAGAAAATCCGTACATGGCAAATCGATCGCCAGTGGCTGTCAGGGCTTCTGAAAACAAAAATAAGCTATCTCGAATCACATCAATCACTCGCGCATGATCAGACGCATAAGCGTCAGTAGAGAGTGACAGATCAGCCAACAATAGGCAGGCTAAATCCCGTTGCTGATTAACTTGAGCTCGGTAGAGTCCTCTGCTATCGGCATGAACACCACTTAGCAAATCAGCTTCTTGCCGCACCCATGCATCAAGATCAATTTCTTCACCGTCTTGCTGCCCTTTAAGCCAAACTCTGGTGGGTGCTAAAGCCTGGAACTGACTGCGTAAACGACGCGCGGTTCTACGTAATTGTGCTGGTAATTCGCAAGGTACGGTTTGCGCTGAAACCATTTCTTGCAGACGACAATAATCAACTTGCATCAATTGTTTTTTGTAATCCCATTCGGGTAAGGATACGCCCTCGCCGAGTGGTGTTTCATCTTCACCTGCAGGAGGTAAATCAAGATCAAAGCGTAATTTAGCCACACTGGTTTCGCCATCTCTGGCCACCGTCATGCTGTCCATATCTTCTGCTGCTAGGGCGGCACTTTCAATATCGTCTTCTTCATCTTGTGGGCGATTGACATTGATGTATTCTGTCCATGAAAACAAGCTTTCCGCACGAAACATCATCAAGAAACCATCTTTTCCATCTGGCATATCGGTGCGTTCAGCAGCATGCTTACGACGGCTTTTTGCGATGTTGGTATCCTCAGAAGAATCTCTTTCTGGCGCGCCATCTCCTGCTGAAATATTACTGATAGTACTTGCTGGCGGGTTGGGATGTGTCCACAAAGCAACTGGATAAAAAGGCGTTTTTGAAGGGGGTAAAGTCTTAACACTACCTGGTTGTATTAAGGCCTGGCGGATTGCAAATTCCTGGGCAGCTTCAGCTGCTGGCAGGTTTTCTGGATTAACCCTTAACGGTAATAACGCTGCAACTAAACGCTGATAGCGTGGAACAAGGCCAGGAAATCGTGCTAGTGTTGCTAAGGTAGCCTGCTGATTGTGCTGTATCCATGACAAATTATTATCAATATCAACTGCTGAAAGTGCTACAAGCCACAAATATAAATCACGATTAAGGCTGCGTTCAGAAAAAATTGATATACGTTCAGGTAAACGCAACGTCTCCCCATCACGCCATGATAATTCGACACGCTCTCCGCTAGTGGCTAACCGTTCTTTCCAACGACGTCTTGCACCATGCCGAGTTGCGGGTGCCGCAGATAAATTTAAACCGGGATCGCCGCCTAATGCACGGAAGAAAATAGCCGCAGTTTTGCTAATTTCATCAAGGCTGACCGTGGCCTCGGTATGTTGCTTATCAGCAACACGTGTCACCAGTTTATGCCAAAGTTCTCCAACGTATTCTTCCATAATTAGCGGCCAAATGTAGCATCTATGACTTCGCGTAAGGCCACTGCAGTTTCTGGATCATCCGTTAAAGTTTCCACCAATGCAGCCCGGCATGCCAGTGTGGGATCACAGCCATCTTTAATCAGCGTGGCGGCATAAACCAGTAAGCGTGTACTGGCCACTTCCTCTAAATCATGATCACGTAGTGTGCGGAAAGCATTCGCAATAGAGACTAAGCGCTTTGCCGTCATTGCATCAATGCCAGATTCTCCCGCTAAGATAGCTTCCTCTTGGGCCGCCGGTGGGAAATCAAATGCCAGCGAAATGAAACGTTGCCGAGTAGAAGGTTTCATTCCTTTAAGAAAGTTTTGATAACCAGGGTTGTATGACACCACCAACATAAAAGACGGCGGTGCCACTAATAATTCACCGGTACGATCTATCGGCAAAATACGGCGATCATCAGCCAATGGATGCAACACAACCGTGGTATCTTTTCGTGCTTCTACCACTTCATCCAAATAGCAAATACCGCCTTCACGTACTGCCCGCGTTAAGGGCCCATCACTCCATACGGTTTGGCCATCCACAATCAGGTGGCGCCCCACCAAGTCGGCAGCGGTCAAGTCATCGTGACAAGCAACTGTATGCAATGGCAAGCCCAGCTTGGCAGCCATATGGGCGACAAAGCGTGTTTTACCACAGCCTGTTGGCCCTTTAATCAGCAAGGGTAAGCGGTTACGCCATGCCCGTTCAAACAGCTCAATTTCACTGCCTTGCACTTGGTAAAAAGGTAGGTTTTGCATGATGATTCCTGTATTACTTTATAAGTGAGTAAATATAATGCTAATAAGCACTAAGCCAAACTGATTAAATAAGCGAATGCAATTAAGCCGCCAACAATTACAAAGTAGCCAAACATGATAGCTCTCCAAATTAACCTAGTATGACGCAAGGCCATAAAATAATTCGCCACTATTTGGCTTTTAATCATAGCGATAAACAGTAATAGCAGCATGGTACTTTTACCCACCATCCCAGCTTCACCGATACGCCATGTGGTAAGCGTCAACACCACTAAAATGAGCCAAATAACAGTAGCACCAATGTTTGATTGTGGATTAGCTTGTTTCATCATAGCCCTAGCGAATAATGTAAACCAATGGAAAAAGTATAATCCATAAAAAATCTACCATGTGCCAAAACGAGGCGCCTGTTTCTACACCCACATAATCTTGCGCACTGTAGCCTCCCCTTCGCACTTTAACGATGATGAAAGCTAAGATAATCATGCCCATGAGCACATGCATGAAATGAAAAAAAGTAAGCGATAAATAAAACATATAAAAAGCGTTAGTGCTCATGCTGATATCGGCGGCATACTTGGCATGAAACTCCACCAGTTTAATGCTAATAAATATGCCACCAAGCAAAAAAGCACCAGTAAGCCAATATGCACATTGCTTAGATACGCCTTGTTTAATAGCAGTTACACCGCGCACCACAAAATAACTACTGGTAATGAGCACTAAAGTGTTGATTGCGCCAGAAGTACGACTTAAGGTAAGTTGCGACTCATTGAATAGCTCAACATGATATGCACGGGTAAAGGCATAAGCCACAAACAAAACGCCAAATACCAGCATTTCAGCGAAGATAAAAATCCAAAGCGCAAAATCACCTGGCAGATTTTTTTTGCCGGTAGCCAATTGATAATTCGACATTTCTACCAAGCTAATGTGGGTACTTTGAGCATCCAATTTGTAATTCCAATATATTGCACTACGTTAAATAAGCTAGCAGATTGAAGCATGCACTGTTGCATCTGATTGTTCATTGATACATATCAAGTAATAAAAAAAGAGGGGCAATCGCCCCTCTTTTTTACTTGCCGCTCATTTAATTACTCAATTGCGCGACTATCACCTTTAACAAAGAAACTGCAGATATAAACCAATAGACCTATTAAGAATACCAAGCCAGCACCTTCACGAGCCCAGTAGAAAATAGAGATTTGATCTTGCACCGCCATAAAACTCATTGGTGTCGGTGATATCCGTTGTAACCAAATTTGCACGATACCTGCGCCAGTCAGGAACAAGGTAATGAAGAATATAGAAATCGTCATTAACCAGAATGACCACATCTCCATGATTTGTGCTTTTTCAGGGTTAGCAGCACGGCCCCGAAGAATTGGCATGGCATAAGAGATCATCGTTAACACGACTAATGCATAAGCCCCATAAAATGCTAGGTGACCATGTGCTGCCGTTAATTGCGTACCATGTGCATAGTAATTAACGGGTGCCAAAGTATGCAAGAAACCCCATAAACCAGCACCAAGGAACGCCATCACACTGGTACCAAGCGCCCAAAGTACCGCCGCTTTATTTGGATGTTCACGGCGACGTTTATTCACCATATTGAAAGCAAATACCGTCATCATAAAGAATGGAATTGGCTCTAATGCAGAGAATATTGAACCCCACCATTGCCAGTAAGCTGGTGTGCCTATCCAGTAATAGTGGTGACCCGTACCGATAATACCTGTTACTAATGTCATGGTAATGATGACGTATAACCATTTTTCAATTACTTCACGATCAACGCCTGTTACTTTAATTAACACGAAAGCTAACATGGCACCTAGAATCAATTCCCACACACCTTCAACCCAAAGATGCACCACCCACCACCAGTAAAATTTATCTTTAACTAGATTAACAGGGTTGTAGAACGAGAACAGAAAGAATACCGCCAAGCCCAGCATGCCAAGTGATAAGACTAAACTAATTGCTGTTTTGCGGCCTTTGAGCACTGTCATGACAATATTAAATAGCCAAGATAATGCAACTAACACAATACCTACTTTAGTCGGCAATGGCTGTTCAAGAAACTCTCGACCCATGGTATTAAGAAGATCATTACCAGTCCATTTTGCTAGGGATGCGTAAGGCACTAGCAAATAGCCCAGTACTGTCATGGCGCCTGCTGCCAAGAATACCCAGAAGGTAATGATGGCTAACTTGGGACAGTACAGCTCTGTTTCCGACTCTTCCGGGACTAAGAAGTACGATGCCCCCATGAAGCCAAACAGTAACCACACAATCAGCAGGTTGGTATGCACCATCCGTGCGACGTTAAAAGGAATGGCGGGGAACAAAAAGTCTCCAACCACATATTGCAGACCCATAATCAGACCAAATAGAATCTGACCGAGGAACAAGGCAATGGCAGCAATAAAGTAAGGCTTTGCCACTGCTTGAGATGTATATTTCATTTTAGTAATCTCCTAAGATAATGACGAATTAACCTTCAATGTTTGGTGGCCATTTATTGGTGTTAATTTCCGAAGCGTATTTAAGAAAAGCAATCAAATCATCAATATCCATGTCAGACAGGTTAAATTGAGGCATTTGACGACGACCAGGTACACCCGTTGGCTGACCTTTAATCCAAGCTTTAATAAAATCAGGTCCGCGACGAACATAAACATTACCTAGTTCTGGTGCAAAATAAGCACCTTCACCTAATAACGTATGGCAACCGATACAATTGTTCGTTTCCCATAGTTTTTTACCGTGTGCCACGGCTGGCGTAATGTTCTGGCTATTGTCGCGCTTTGGAAGGACCTTCATAGTATCGAAAGTAAGCGCTAAAAACAGTAGAAAGAAGAAAACTCCACCACCGTAAAAAACGTTTCGCGCCATCGATTTGGTAAATGTTGCGCTCATAACATTGCTCCTTTAAAGTTAAAGAGTAAATAAAATTACAGCGTTCATGCTAACAGAGCATTGATTGGCAGTTCTTGATGCGCATCAAGTTTTGAAACTTAAGTAAATTAGTAGACAATACTTAAAATAAAATAAAAGGGGATTCACGATGGATAAGACATTTGTCACTCAGCGATTATCCGAGTTTTACATGTTCTCAGAACTTCAATTAGCCCAGATTGAGCAGCTAGCAAATGGCACAAGGCTATTAGAGATTTCTCGTGGCAGCACTTTATTTAACCGAGGCGATAGAGCGCATGGTTTTTATTTACTGCTAGAAGGTCAGGTAAAGCTGGGGGTCATCTCACCACAAGGGGATGAAAAAGTCATAGGGTTAATACAACCCGGACAAAGTTTTGGTGAAGCCGTCTTGTTTTTAGAGCGTTCTTTCCCAATTTATGCGCAGGCCACCGCAGACTCAAAAGTATTACTCATTACCAGAGAAGCAATCTTTGATATTCTGGATAATGACGTCACTGTAGTAAGACGAATGTTAGCCGGTATTTCTGCACGTAATCGTCAACTCGTTAACGATATTGAATCAATCTCTTTGCAAAACAGCACGCAACGCTTGATTGGTTATCTATTACAAATGAGCGCAGACTCACCCAACCCAGGGCGATTACTGTTGCCCGCCAGCAAGCTGACAATTGCATCCATGCTTAACATTACTCCAGAAACGCTTTCACGCGTCATGCTTAGGCTAAACAGTGCAGGGCTTATCGAAGTTAATGGTAAGGAGATTGTAATTACCAATGTAGATGGATTACGTAATTTTGAGTGAATCTGAATATTGCCTAAGGGTCGTAAATGTCAGCTCTGAATATTCGAGGTTCGGCCAGAGGCAACCCATTTATAAAAATGGATGTTAGCAGCTAATGTTTAAATGCAAACTGCGGTGCGGTAAAACCGCTATAGTAGATATTTAATAAATAAGGGGAATAGCAATGGCCCAGCAAGAATTAAAAAATACTAAACTCGATGTGCATTTAGATGCGATTGAAAAGCACAAAGCCTTACTAGAAAAACTGCACCTTGATTCAAACACCCGTTTGGATGAAATCACAAATTCTATTGAGCGCATCACACTCACGCTTGATGAATACCTGAAGGTGCTTGGTATTCCATAACTTAAAATTGATGCCATGAGATTTACATGGGTAATTGCTTTAACAAACTGACAGTACCTGATATTTCACTCACCAAAGGGGTTTCAGTCACCCATGATTAGGTTAAAAATTCGTGACAAGATCACCGGCGTGCTAGTGATATATTTTTTAGTGGCACTAGTGGCTATAGGGTCTACGTTGATGGCGTCATGGCGTTTAGAAGGCGGTGCCGCCGCCATTAACGATGCGGGCCGTGAACGCATGCGATCTTATCGTATTGCTTACTTACTTGAGCAGCAGATAGTCGCACCTACAGCACAGTTACATCGTGATATTCAGTATGAGATGGTGTTATTTGAGAATACTTTGAATGAGCTAGCGCATGGTAATCCTAGTCGACCACTATTTTTACCTAAAGAGGTTGATGTGCATTCTAAAATGGCACAGTTAAGTCGGTCATGGTACGCTGACGTTAAGCCTCAAATTGGGAAAATCCTCAATAGTTCTAACATACTAGAGCAGCAGGTTGAGTTGAAAAGCTATAGACCGATGCTTGAGCATTATGTTGCTGACATTAATGACTTAGTGACCTTAGTTGAGCGTAGCAACCATAGCGCCACATTGCTATTAAGATTATTACAGATTTTTTTGATGATTTTGGCATTGCTAGGTACAGTCTTGCTAGTTTATTTGTTTTCGCAGATGGTTGTTCGCCCAGTGACGCAGTTGCATGATGGGATTAAACGCATGACAACGGCTGACTTTTCTGTGCGTTTGCCAATAACTAGCCAAGATGAGCTTGGTGAGTTGGCGGTAGGCTTTAATCATATGGCTGATGAACTAAAAGATCTATATATGACACTAGAGCGACGGGTTGAAGAAAAGACTCGTAGTATTGAGGCAAAAAACAGTGAGCTGGCTACATTAGATATCGAAATGGCCATTTCTGAAGAACGTAATCATCTTGCGCAGGAGCTACACGATAGCATTGCGCAATCCTTGGCTTTTCTTAATATCCAAGTGCAGCTATTGCAAGAAGACTTTCAAAATGGCCATAATGCCGATGCTGTAAAAGGGTTGGCAAAAATTCGCGAAGGCGTTCAAGAAAGTTATGATGACGTTCGAGAACTGTTAATGCATTTTCGCACGCGCATCACTGGCACTGATTTGCCAACAGCTATTCGTAGTGCACTTGATAAGTTCGAAGAAAAAACTGGCATTAAAACTAGCTTTAACATTGATGGAGAGGTACCTTTGCTACAAGAGGGGCATGTGCTTCAGATTATGCATATCGTACAGGAGTCGCTATCTAATGCGCGTAAACATGCCACTGCTAGTCAAATCAATGTCGAATTAGTCTGCGCTGAAGAATGTGTAATTAATATCCATGATAATGGCATTGGTTTTGATGTGACGCATGAGGTGGGAGATGATCATGTGGGTCTGCGCATCATGCGTGAACGTGCACAACGCATAGGTGCTGAGTTATTTTTTAAATCCAGTCCGAATAAAGGCACCCATATATGCCTTATACTGCCCAAATGACTAATGAAAAATCTATTCTTATGAATTCCATTCGCGTCTTAATTATTGACGACCATACCTTGTTTCGTAGTGGGATTAAGCTATTACTAGAACGCAAAGCAGGCTTTGAAGTGGTTGGTGAGGCGGGAGATGCTTTAGCGGGAGTGAAGCGGGCTAAGAAACTGCAGCCTGATGTGGTCTTATTGGATTTGCACATGCCAGGCACGAGTGGATTGCAAGTGATTTCCTTATTACGAGAAGAGGCTCCTTTAGCGCAAATCATTATGCTAACCGTGTCTGAGGATTCTGAAGATTTGCTAGAAGCTTTAAGATTAGGCGCGCGTGGCTACTTATTGAAAAATATAGAAACAGTTTTTTTATTAGACTCAATACGTCGTGGAGCAGCTGGGGAATCGGTCATGTCCTCGCAAATGGCAGGTAAATTAGCAGATGTCATTCGACTGCCACAAAAAGAAAACCTAGTCGTTGAGACTGGTCTAGAAAAACTTACGCCACGTGAGCGTGAAGTGATTATTATGTTGGCACGAGGCGCTAGTAATAAAGAAATTGCGCGCAGTCTTGATTTGGTAGAGTCTACCGTTAAAATTCATGTGCAAGGCATACTACGTAAACTTAACTTGTCTAGTCGTGTTCAGGCGGCGCTGTTAGCAGTTAAGTATGGCTTAGGCCCATCAAGTAATTAACCCAAGTAACACCCTGCGTTCCTGTCCAAAAGAACTATATTTTATCAAGCTAATATAGTTCTTTTGCTTCATCTATCCACTCCTTTTGATTGACTATGACTTGATGTAAATCAAATCTAAATTTCAACACTCTCGTAAAATCAACAACTAGGTGCGACAAAATGTCGCAGATGCTTGACGAAGGCGCTAGCCGACATTAATTAGGAGAAAACCATGAGTGATGACAACCAAGAAATAGAAAACAGCGAGATACTAGGCGACGAAAGCCGAAGAAAGTTTTTCGGTACAACTGCAGTAGCAACATTGGCAGGTGCTGGCTTGGTGATGGGCTTAGCTTCCTGCAAAAAAGACGGAGAAACAGCCGTAACAGGTAAAGCTTTAGAAGCTAGTGGTGGCGGAAAATTCGATGTACCCCCAGGTAAGCTAGATACTTACTATACATTTTCAAGCGCAGGTCATAACGGCGAAGTGCGTATCTACGGTGTTCCTTCAGGTCGTACGCTTAAACGCATTCCAGTATTTAATGTGGATTGCTTGGTGGGCTGGGGTATCACTAATGAATCTAAAGCAATCATGGGCACTAATGCCGACGGTAGCTTGAAGTACATGACGGGCGATACGCATCATGTGCATGGCTCATATACCGACGGCACTTATAACAGCAAGTATCTGTGGACTAACGACAAACTGAATAATCGCATTGCCCGTATCCGTATGGATAGAATGGAATGCGACGCCATTACCGATCTACCTAACGTACAAGGCTTCCATGGCATATTCCCAGATAAGCGTGACCCGGTAGATGCAAGCATTAACTATACGACCCGCGTATTCTGCGGCGCAGAATTCGCCTCACCACAGCCTAACGATGGGCGTGATGAATTAGACCATACCAAGTGGTATTCGCTGTTCACTTGTGTGGATGCTGAGAGCATGCAAGTGCGTTGGCAAGTTAGAATTAATGGTAACTGCGATTTAGTAGCGACCTCCTACGACGGCAAACTGGCTGCAACCAACCAGTACAATACGGAAAATGGTGCTGTTTTGGCTGACATGATGTCCGCTGAACGTGACGCTTGCGTGTTCTTTAACATTGAGCGTATTGAAGCGGCAATTAAGGCTGGAAAATCTTTCACTATCGGTGATTCTAAGGTGCCAGTGGTAGACGGTACGATTGATAACAATAAAGATCCTAAAGCAGCGCTTGTTTGTTATGTGCCTGTGCCTAAAAACCCACATGGCGTCAACATTTCACCTGATGGCAAGTATTTTGTATGTGCAGGTAAGCTGTCACCTACCGCTACCGTGATTGCTACTGACTTGGTGCACCAATGGTTCGCTGGTGAGCTCAAGACTCAGCGCGATGCAGTCGTGGCAGAACCGGAAATCGGCCTAGGCCCATTACACACCGGCTTTGATGGTAAAGGTAATGCATTCACCACCCTTTTCCTCGATAGCCAAATCGTCAAATGGAACGTCGATAAAGCCATTGCCCAATTCAAAGGTGATAAGAAAGTGCAGCCAGTGTTGGATCGTATTGATGTGCATTATCAGCCAGGACATGGCTATGCATCAATGGGTGAGACCAAAGAAGCGGATGGTATGTTCTTTAACTCAGGCAACAAGTTTTCTAAAGACCGTTTCTTACCAGTAGGTCCTTTGCATTGTGAGACTGAGCAGTTGATCGATATTACAGGCGATAAAATGGTCTTGATTCACGACCACACTGCTTACCCTGAACCACATGATGCCATTATTGTGCGCGCTGACGTGGTTAAAACTAAGCAAGTGTCTGATATGAATGACTTCCCCAATGCGGTGAAAGCATTTACGGACAACCGTATAGAACGCAAGGGTAAAAAAGTCATGGTCTACATGACTTCTCAAGCACCCAACTTTGGTTTACCAGAGATTAAAGTGAAACATGGCGACGATGTCACCATCACGCTGACCAACCACGATAAGGTGGAAGACTTAACGCATGGCTTTGGGATTGAGAACTACAATGTCAACTTCATCGTTAATCCACAGGAAACCCATTCTGTATCATTCAAAGCCAATAAAGTGGGTGTATTTTGGATTTACTGTACGCACTTCTGCCATGCATTGCATTTGGAAATGCGTATCAGATTTATTGTTGAGAAGTAGACGCATTCATTGAAATATCGAAACGGGGTGAGCCAGTTCTGACTCACCCCTGTTTTGTTTATGCCATTCTGAATAACAAATTCATACTAGCGCAGATAAAATATCAGGAAAAATACGTTTGACACCTAATTATGAATTGTCTTCATGCACCAATATCCACATGAAAGTTCCTCCATTATCAGTAGCACATAGCACCATACATCTAATCAATCGCTTTATGGTTTTGATTGCATGGTGTCTTATTTTTTCTCTAGGTTTTTCTGCCAAAGCGCAGGCAGAGGATGAAAAAGACGCGGATTACAATACACATGGTCGCCACGCGACAGCAACACATTCAGGGTCATACGAAGCACCCCTGCCAGTAGAACTTTCTACCGATCCTGACCTTTGTGCTTATGTGCCTTGTAGTGACGTGTTTCCAAATGCTGATTACTTCTCATCGCGCAAAGGTCGTCCAGCATATGTAGAGGCTTATCGTAGCAAAAAAGTTGAGGACAAAGAGAATGGCCACCATACACAGGATGAAAGTCGTGTGTTGCTAGGCTACGTATTCCTTTCTACCGACATTGTTGATATCCCCGCCTATTCAGGAAAGCCAGTGGTTACATTGATGGGTATGGATGTTTCAGGCAAGATTGTCGGCGTTAAAGTGCTGAAGCACAGTGAGCCGATCTTACTGGTCGGCATTCCAGAAAGAGAACTCACCAAGTTTATCAAGCAATTTGTTGGCAAGCATGCTTGGGATAAGCTGGAAATTGGCAAAGCGCGTGCTGAAGGCGGCTATATTGGAATTGATGCCATTAGTGGTGCGACAGTGACAGTAATTTCCGAAAACCAGGTGGTAATGCGTTGCGCTTATGAAATCGCCAAGCAGGTCGGCATCATCAAAGCGGTGCCTAGACCACAAGCAGAATTTACATCGATTTCTGAACAGCGCAATTGGGACGAGTTGCTGGCAGAAGGTAGCATCCAACACCTCACTGTATCACCGGCAGATGTCGGCTTAGACAATACCAGTCAGCCTTATATCGATTTGTATTTCGGCTATCTTAACGCGCCTGCCATAGGCCGTAGCATCCTGGGTGAGCGCAATTATGCAGGCCTAATGGCTGAATTAAAACCTAACGAACACGCCGTTTTTATTGTTGCAAATGGCGCGGCCTCATTCAAAGGTTCTGGCTTTGTACGTGGTGGCATTTATGATCGCATTCAAGTATCGCAGGACATGGATAGCTTTACTTTCCGCGATACTGATTATCGCAACCTTTACAATATCCAGGCAGTTGGTGCACCAGAGTTTAATGAATCTGGGATTTTCATCATTCGTAGTGCTAGCTTCAGTGCTGCCTATCCTTGGAGCTTGGTGTTTCTCGGCAATAAAATGGACAGGCAGACGGGCACAAAAACTTTCGCAAACTTCGACCGTGAATACTGGTTACAAAGTCGTTACTTGCAAGGCGGTCGACCAGTAATCATTAAAAGCGACCCAGTCTGGCTAAAAATATGGAAGTCACGTATCAAAGAAATTGTAGGATTTATTTCCATTCTTATTTTTACCGCCACCATTTATGCCCGTCGTGACAACTTAGTGCGACGTAGCAATCGAAAAGATAAGCGTTGGGTCTCTATTCCCAAATATGCTATTTGGATGACCAGCATAGGCTTCATAGGTTTTGGTCTGATGGCACAACCATCCATCACGCAGGTGCTTACATGGTTCCACTCTATGCTATTTCAGTGGAAATGGGAGCTCTTTTTATCTGATCCATTTATATTTATCTTCTGGCTATTTATCATTCTTACCGTGTTTGTGTGGGGGCGCGGGTTATTCTGCGGATGGATGTGCCCATTCGGCTCATTGACAGAACTGCTCTATAAAATAGCTGAAAAAGTTGGTTTAAAGCGCTTCCAGTTCATCCCTAGCAACGCAGTGCACGAACGCCTGAAGTGGCTTAAATACGGCATATTTTTAGTGCTGCTAATAGTTTCATTCTTTTCCATGGGGTTGGCAGAAAAGTTGGCAGAGGTGGAACCGTTTAAAACCACTTTTCTAGTCGGATTATTTAATCGTAGTTGGCCTTATACATTATTCACAGCCACCCTACTCGGTCTTTCTCTTTTTACAGAACGGCCATTCTGTAAATATCTATGTCCACTAGGCGCAGCACTTGCAATGCCAACGACTTTCCGTTGGTTCGGGCTTAAGCGAAAACAAGAGTGTACAAGCTGCACAGCCTGCGCGAAAGGTTGTGGTTCACAGGCAATTGATCATAAAGGTGTTATTGATCATCGAGAATGTTTGCTATGCTTGGATTGCATGGTGCTCTATTATGATGATCATGCCTGCCCGCCGCTATCCAAAGAACGTAAACTGCGTACCCTATCTGGTTTACCATTAACGCGAATAAGCGCCGGAGGCTATTACATTCCCATCCATCCTATCAATGAGAAAGGTGTTGATAAATGAACCCAAACATCAATAACAACGTTCCAACATACGCACACGTCTCAGGAATTAAATGGGTCGTTTGCGAAATAATAGATCACTTATGGCCATGGAACAAAGAGGGCTGGCGTCAGCATAAGGCGATTGAGACGGCTGGCATGGCATTAGCCATCGCGGCTACTGCTGCATGGTTATTGGCAGTGAACAGACAGCTGGGTGCTAGTGCAGTGATTGGATGGTGGTTAGGTTGGAGTATCTACGAAATCATTATTCGTATGCAATGTAAGCCTTATATCAAAGATGGGCCATGGTGGCGCCACAACTATCGACCAGCTAGTCGCATGGATATGTTTTGTTATGTGATGTTCAAAAACCTTCTAATAGGCGTTATTTTATTTTCTGTGCTGCGTAATCTCGGCCTATTGCAAATGGTAGATTAATGCCTATTGCATATCGTTTTGCCTCGCTTAGCTTATTGCTGTATTGCATTCAAGGAATGGCAGCGGAGTATGTAGTCGCACCTGAGCAGTCAATTGCTAAAGTCGTACAGCAAGCTAGTAGCGGAGATACCGTAATAATAAAATATGGCCATTATCCGGCGCACTTAGTGATTACAAAACCACTACATCTCAAATGCTTAAATAGACCGACCTTAGATGGAGAAAATACAGCTGATGTCATACGGATAAAATCACCTGATGTGACCATTGAAGGATGCATCATCAGTAACAGCGGTGCAAATCTCACTGCACAGAATGCTGGCATTTATCTAGAGCCAGGTAGTGACCGCGCCATTATTCGCAATAATATAATCAACTACACACTGTTTGGCTTATGGATAGAAAAGGTCAAAGATATTCAGGTTATCGGTAACAACATTACCGGCATGCGAGATTTGGCTTCTGCGCAGCGCGGCAACGGCGTGCAGCTTTATAACAGTAGTGGCGCGCAGATTATAGATAACCACATCAGCTTCACGCGTGACGGTATCTATGTTGATGTGTCTAATCATGCACTGTTCCGTGGCAATCGATTGCACCACCTACGCTACGGTACTCATTACATGAACTCTAATTACAATGTATGGGAAAATAACGAGTCTTACCTCAATCGCGGTGGGCTGGCATTAATGGAAGTTCGCAATCAGACTGTGCGCAATAATCGCGCATGGGGCAACTCAGACCATGGCATCATGCTACGCACAATTACAGATTCCGTGATAGAGAATAATATCGTCGCTGGCAATGGTCGAGGTTTTTTTATCTACGATGCAGAGTTTAATGTTCTGCGTAACAATCTCATTATTGCCAATCGTGTCGGCGTACACCTTTGGGCTGGTTCTATTCATAATGAGGTCGAAGGTAATGATCTCATTAACAATCGAGAGCAGATTAAATACGTGGCAAGTAAAGATGAATACTGGGGGGTAAAAACGGGTAACTACTGGAGTAACTATATCGGCTGGGATCGCAATGGTGATGGTATAGGGGATGTGCCGTATGAGGCTAACGACCTAGTAGACCATCTGACATGGAAATATCCTGCAGCCAAACTGCTACTCAACAGTCCGGCAGTGCAGACATTGCGACTAGTATCAAGACAATTTCCGTTACTACGTGCAACGAGTATTATCGACCAACACCCCCGCATGTCACCGTTCAACAAAAATTGGAGTAGCTGGCTTGAAAAACAACGTCATTGAAGTCAAGAATGTCATCAAGCATTACGGGGATGTGCTTGCTGTGGATGGGGTGACATTTACCGTAGTTAAGGGTGAAACCCTAGGCTTAATTGGCCATAATGGTGCTGGTAAGAGCACGCTTTTTAAAATGATGTTGGGGCTCATCCCACTAACTGCTGGTGAGATTAGCATCAATGGCGCCCCGGTTCATGGTAGCGCATTCCGTGAACTGTGCCGCTCGATTGGCTATCTGCCGGAAAATGTAGTGTTTTATGATAATTTAACCGGGCTAGAAACACTTAAATTTTTTGCCTCACTCAAGAGTTGTGATCAAAATAAATGCCTGTCATTGTTAGAAAAAGTCGGGTTGACACATGCAGCCAATCGTCGTGTAGACGGTTATTCTAAGGGTATGCGTCAGCGATTAGGTTTCGCTCAAGCATTGCTGGGTAATCCACGTATTTTGTTTTTAGATGAGCCTACTACAGGGCTTGATCCAGAAGCGATACGCGAATTTTATTTAATTTTAAACGAGCTCAATACTCAAGGTGTAACGGTCGTCATTACTTCGCATATATTGTCTGAAATACAAGAGCGTGTGCAAAGACTCGCAGTACTAAAATCGGGTAAGTTACATGCACTAGGCACGGTGCAAGAATTGCGAGAATCAGTGAACCTGCCGCTCATCATCAAAGTGCGCCATCATTGCTCGCAATCCATTTTACAATCTCTCATGCAAGAAATTGCCCTCGAAAGCATTGCGGTTAGTGAAACTGCCGCTGAGTTGAGCTGTCATCGTACGCATAAAATGGAAGTGTTGCATAAGCTGTCTACGCTAGGTGCATTGATAGAAGATGTTATTGTCAGAGAGCCTTCGTTAGAAGATGTTTTTCTAGGTTATGCTGGATAGGAACTTATATATGATTAATATTGAAATATCACAGATTAAAGTAATTGCCTCTAAAGAATTCCGTGATCGTATCCGTAATCGCTGGGTGATAGCCGTAGCCATTATATTCACAGCCTTTGCATTAGCTATTGCCTATTTTGGTTCTGCGCAACAAGGTGAAGTTGGACTACGGAACATCGAGGTTACCATTGCTAGCTTGGTCAGTTTAGTCATCTATCTTATACCTTTGATTGCTTTAATTCTTGGCTATGACGCCATCGTAGGTGAACGTGAACGCGGCTCACTTGATTTATTATTGTCAATGCCCATCACACGCTTAGAGTTGATATTAGGAAAATTCTTGGGGCTATCTGCCGCCCTTGCTAGTGCTACATTGGTTGGATTTGGTTTAGTGGGATTGTTATTGGCTTATCAAATAAACCTTGATGCCCTATATCACTATATAGGCTTCATGTTCAGCGCCATACTGCTAGGCATGGTATTTCTAAGCTTAGCGGTCATGGTGTCAGTGATATCTAAAGATCGTGCTCGTGCAAGTGGCGCGGCTATTGCGGTATGGTTCTTCTTTGTACTTGTTTACGATCTAATCTTACTTGGCATCCTAGTACTTTCAGGGGGAAGTTTTGGAGAAGCACTGTTCCCGTTATTATTACTTCTAAACCCTGCTGATATTTTCCGAATTCTTAATATTTTTAGCACGGAAGATTTGAAAGTGTTTTATGGTTTAGCCACCGTATTCCCTGCCAGTCTATCCAATCCTTGGTTGCTAGGCTCAATGATGACCACATGGATTGTTATGCCATTAACTATAGCTTTATGGAGATTTAAATGAATAAAACTTTAATCACTCGCATTACTCTGCCTCTCATTTTTTTACTATTGCTTATAGGTTGTAAGCAGACCTCAGCTCCAGTTGCAGCTCAGGAAATAACTACTGGCACCTCATGCTCTCTAGACGGAATGACATTGGCAGATTTCCCCGGACCAAAGGCGCAGATTCATTACGCCACTGGGGAGCCAGATTTTTTCTGTGACACTATGGAAATGTTTTCTATTTACCTCCAACCAGAACAAAAAAAGAACATCACTGGCATGTATACACAAGACATGGGAAAAGCTAATTGGGAAAAACCGCAAGGTAGTTGGATAGATGCAAAAACAGCATTTTATGTATTTGGCAGCAAAAAAACAGGCTCAATGGGACCAACTTTAGCGGCATTTGCCAGTCAAGATAATGCAAATAAATTTGCTGCTGAATTTGGGGGGAAAGTGCTTAACTTTAGTCAGGTTACCCCGGAAATTGTCGACTTAACTGGTGGTGTAATTCACGATGAACACATGTAGTGTTGTAGATGTGTAAGTACGTCATTTCGGGCTGATCGTGGATCTGTGAAGTGGAACTGCCCTAAAGCAGACATTGAATTTATTGGCTTTCGACCCTTAGCGGATGGTCGTTACTAAACAAAAAAGCCAGAAGTTTTTATCAATAGGCTTAGTAATAAGTTCACTGATGATGCCACTCACGCCTAATACCTTGCCATTAAAAAGTAAGAGTAATGAAATAGCTACAAAAATAAGTGTTCCGCCAATTAAAGATTCAAGGACTATATTTAAGTTAAGCAGTTTTTGCTTGCTCAAAGGCGGTGAGTGTTTCGGCAGCATACATTAAAGAAGGACCGCCACCCATATAGACTGCCATGCCCAATGTTTCCACAACTTCTTCTTGTGTAGCGCCTAACTTGACCAAGGCTTGTGTATGAAAGCCAATACAGCCATCACAATGAGAAGCAATGCCTAAAGCTAATGCAATGAATTCCTTAGTTTTTTTATCAAGCGCACCATCTTGAGTTGCTGCTTGAGATAGCATACCAAAAGCCTTCATTACATCGGGAGCTTGGGTTCTTAATTTTCCCAAAGCTTGACTGATACCCTGAGTTATTTCCTTATATTGCTTTGTCATATATAATCCTTTTATATTTTGTATATTTATATTATATAAAATTATATAATATATCAAGCTTTATTTTAAGGAGATTATTAATGACTCGAAAGATTGACTTGAAGAAAATGACCTCATCAGCTGAGAAGGCTTGTAAATTGATGTCCGTATTGTCGAACCGAGACAGAATGATACTTTTATGTGAGATCAGCCAAGGTGAAAAATGCGTTAGTGAATTAGAAGAAAGTTTAAAAATACATCAGCCAACACTCTCACAGCAATTAACGGTATTGAGAACAGAGGGTCTTGTTAAAACAAGACGGGAAGGCAAGCTCATTTATTATTCTTCTGTTAGCCCTATAGCCCAATCAGTGATGGGTGTTTTATATGAACATTATTGCGCACAATAAAACCACCCGATAGAAGACGCTGAATTAAGTCACTCCCGACCCATAGGAGACATTCAGAGTTACTCAAAATTACGTAATCCAACCACGTAGGTGATTACAATTTCCTTACCATTAACTTTTATAAAAAATGTCATGGCTATAGATGCCGACAATCATTGCTATGATAAAAAGCCCGGCTTGTTTAGAGCCCGTCCCAAGCACAACCAGCGCCGGGCCTGGACAAAAACCCGCCAGCGCCCAGCCTGCGCCAAATAATACGCTGCCTATTATCAGTTCTTTGTTGAGGTGGGAGGTGCCTGGTAAATGCACGGGCTCATTGAATGCCGTTAGTTTTTCGCTTTCCATGTAGCGGAAGGCAAAAAACGCTATGGCTATGCCACCTAGCATGACAAGCGCCAAGCTGGGGTTCCAATAGCCCGTGATGTCTAAAAAACCTATTATATTTGCTGGGTTAGTCATGCCTGAAATGATTAACCCCAGTCCAAAAATAAGCCCAGAGAGGAATGTGATAGTATTTTTCATGAATTAGCTCGTGTGCAGCATGGCATAAGTTAAGACAAAACCTGACAGCATAAAGCTGAGGGTGGCCACTAAGGATCGCAATGACAGCCGGCTTAATCCGCATATGCCATGGCCACTGGTGCAGCCTGAGCCCATGCGGCTACCAAAGCCCACTAACAGACCGGCCACTATCAATGTGCTGTTGTTGGCGTTTATGGTTACAGGAGGAAGTGCCGCAAAAAGTTGATAAACCAGGCCCGCACTGATCAAGCCTATGAGGAATAAGGCGCGCCAAGCGGTTTCCTTACGGTCGCTGTTGTTTGGGTTAATGAGGTAGGCAACGATGCCGCTGATGCCTGCAATTTTTCCGCTAAAAATAAGTAATAAACTGGCGCCCACGCCCAGCATTAGGCCGCCTAGTAATGCGCTGCCCGTGGCAAAGTTCACCCAATCGATAGTAAGGCCCATGTTTTTCTCTGAGGATAATGTGATTATTTTAGTAAATACATTTTTATATAACTATATACTCATGTAATATAAACAAACAGATTTATTTTAAGGAGGTCGATGATGCAACTTGATGATCAAGCTTATGCACGTATAGCCAAATACTTTCAGCTCTTGGCCGAACCCATGCGCCTGAAAATACTAAATGGCCTAAGGGATGGCGAGAAAAACGTCAGCGAATTAGTGGCGATTTCCGGTGGTACGCAAGCGAATGTGTCCAAACACCTCACGATGTTAAGCGCCGCCAAATTGATAGGGCGCGATGCCAGAGGCACTAAAGCCTATTACAGTATAGTGGACCAACAAATTTTTGATCTGTGTGGCTTGGTATGCGGCCAATTGGCCATACAAATGAGTATGGAAGCCGCGGACAACGAAAGCTTTCTTTCAGCCATGCAAAGCAATGCAAACTAACGATAAAATAGGAGTTGATATGATTTTTAAGCAATTTTTTGAGCCTGATACCAGTACCTTTACTTACTTGCTAGCCTGTGAAAAAACCAAGCAAGCAGTCTTGATAGACACGGTTGAATCGGAAGTGCCTAGCTATCTAAAAGCGCTGGCTGAACAAGATTTGAAATTGGTGTATACCCTAGAAACCCATGTGCATGCCGACCACGTTACCGGGGCCGATACATTGCGCCAAAAACTGGGCAGTAAAAGCGTTGTGCACCGTGATGCCGGTGCCATGTGTGGCGATTTGTTAGTCACTGACGGTGTGCACCTAATAGTGGGAACCATGGATTTAGAAGTACGCTACACACCAGGCCACACTAATGGATGCATCAGTTTCTTTGCTGGAGACCGCATTTTTACTGGTGATTCATTATTAATAGGCGGCTGCGGTCGCACCGATTTTCAAAGTGGCGACTCTGGCCAGTTGTTTGACAGCATACACACGAAGATTTTCAGCTTGGCCGATGACGTTATTATTTACCCTGGCCACGATTACAACGGCAACACGCAATCCACGGTGGGCAATGAGCGAAAAAACAATAAACGCTTAGGCGATAATAGAAGCCGTGAAGACTTTATTAAAATCATGAGTGAGCTGAAATTGGCTTACCCAAAATACATAGACGTTGCGCTACCAGCCAACCAAGCCTGCGGGCGAGTTGTACCGGCGCAAGCGGCTTAATTAAAATAAAAAACAATAAGGGACGCATGGAATGAAGTTAGCAAATTTAGCAAAAGGCGTGTTGGTTGCAGATCAAATCTTACCTGAGGATTTAAACGAGCTCGCTGTCCAAGGCATCAAAACCATACTTTGCCATAGACCGGATGGCGAAGGGGCAGACCAACCAAATTTTGCCGAAATTGCCCAAGCAGCTAAAGCACTAAAAATAAAACCCCACTACTTGCCTGTGGTTAGCGGCAAGATTTCCGATGCCGACGTGGCGGCCTACAGCAAAATTATTGAAAAAGCCAAGCAGCCTATGTTGAGTTACTGCCGTTCAGGCATGCGCGCCGCATCCTTATGGGCATTAAGCCATGGCGCATCATTGGGCCTGTCAAAAATCCTGGAGGCAGGCAAGCAAGCCGGGTTTGATTTGTCAGGACTGACACAAAGAATAGCAGGCACACAGGCCAACAGTGCGAGTGTTATACACCATGAAGTGGTTATTATTGGCGGTGGTGCAGCGGGGGTGGCGGTGGCTTCTAGCTTGCTATCCAGAAACGGCAAATTGGATGTGGCCATTATTGATCCAGCCGATACGCATTATTACCAACCGGGCTGGACTATGGTGGGCGGTGGCGTGTTTAAACCGGCGACCACAGTTAAAACCATGGCGTCTGTCATACCGTCAAAAGCCAAATGGATACAAGCGGCCGTTGCTGGCTTTGAGCCAGAGGCTAAACAAGTCATTTTAGAAGGGTGCCGCCCCATTAGTTATGACGTCTTGATTGTCTGCCCTGGACTTAAGCTCAATTGGCACGGCATAGAAGGTTTGGTTGAAACGCTAGGGCAAAATGGGGTGACCTCTAATTACCGCTACGATCTAGCTCAATACACCTGGGAATTGGTCAAAAAATTCAAAAAAGGCAGGGCTGTTTTTACCCAGCCACCCATGCCAATCAAATGCGCCGGCGCGCCTCAAAAAGCCATGTATTTATCTGCCGACCATTGGCTAAGAAATGGAAGTTTAGCCGACGTTGAAATTGAATTCTACAATTCAGGCCCAGTGTTGTTTGGTGTTAAAGAATACGTGCCGGCTTTAATGGAGTATGTAAAACGCTATCGTGCCAAGTTGAATTTTGGCCACATGCTAACAAAAATTGATGGGCCAGCTAAAAAAGCTTGGTTTGCAGTGACGGATGCCGATGGCAACACATCTATGCTTGAGACCACATTTGACATGATACACGTGGTGCCGCCGCAACAAGCTCCGGATTTTATTCGTGCCAGTAAGTTGGTCGATGCCGCCGGTTGGGTGGACGTGAGTCAGGATACGTTGCAACACAAAATCTACCCAAGCATCTATGCCTTAGGCGACGTCACCAATTGCCCTAATGCAAAAACAGCAGCGGCCGCGCGAAAACAAGCGCCTGTTGTGGCCACCAATGTCTTGTTCGATTTAAATAAAGGCCAACACCGCGCGGCATATGATGGCTACGGTTCATGCCCATTAACAGTAGAACGCGGGAAAATCGTCTTGGCCGAGTTTGGTTTTGGCGGCCGCTTAATGCCTAGCTTTCCTAAATGGCTTATTGATAGCCAAAAGCCGTCCCGCTTAGCCTGGGTATTAAAAGAGCGAATTCTACCGCCTATCTATTGGTGGGCGATGCTCAAGGGTAGGGAGTGGCTAGCAAAACCAGTCAAACTCGATGCCGATAAACCGGTTTAATTGTTGAGGACGATTTGTGCTTGATCCCATACACATGAGCATAGTGCTCGGTTTATTTATAGGCTTGGTACTGGCCATCACTGGCGCCGGCGGTGCTATCCTGTCTTTACCATTATTGGTGTTTTTCTTAAACCTTAAAATGGTAGACGCGGCCCCTATATCTTTGATGGCCATCACCTTGTCTGCAGGTTTGGCTGCCGGATTGGGATTGCGATCCGGCATAGTCCGTTATAAAGCAGCCACGCTATTAGCCAGCTTTGGTGTGTTGTTCGCGCCCTTGGGGGTGTTGTTCGCACATCAATTGCCTGAGCGCGTGCTGGCCATTTTATTTTCTGTGGTTTTATTGATCGTGTCCATACGGTCTTTTCAAAAGTTTAGGACCCCCACATTGTTAATAGGCGACGATTGCGATGACCCCAACGGCTGCGACGATGATGAAAAACCGGAGCCAGCTTGCTCGGTCAATCCAGCCACGTCTAAATTATTTTGGAACGCACCTTGCACCAAACGCTTGATTTTAACGGGGAGTTTTTCCGGCTTTTTATCTGGGCTTCTGGGCGTGGGCGGGGGCTTTATTATCGTTCCAACCTTGCACAGCATCAGTAACTTAGAAAACAAAATGATAGTGGCCACTTCGCTTGCTGTCATCAGTTTGGTGTCCATGGTTAGCGCATTTTCTTATGCAAGCAATGGTGCCATCTTATGGCATATTGCCCTACCTTTTGTTGGCGCGACGGTTGTTGGTATGGTGCTAGGTAGAATGTTGCACAGCAAAATTTCTAGTCACATCAGCGTGCTTATTTTTGGTCTTTTGTCTGCCACCATCGCCATCGTGATGTTAGCTAAAACCTTGGTGGGTTTTTAATTACTAGCCTGCTTCATCTTCAAGCATCCATAAAAAAGCCCACATCGCTGTGAGCTTGATTTTAATGGTGGCCGAGACTGGAATCGAACCAGTGACACGCAGATTTTTAAACCACCAATTAATGTTTGCTATTGGCCAAAGGTACTCATACACCATCTGAAAGTTTATATAGTCAGACGTGGGGGATTAATAAAAAAGGACGCTTTCGCGTCCTTTTTTAAAACTTGAACTTAAATGTTCAAACTTATTTATTCATTACGTACATTGTAACTTCGAAACCAAAACGCATTTCAGTAGCTGCTGGTGTTGTCCACATGATAAATCTCCTATAAGTTGATTAATTAAGTCGTACACAATCTATGACTTGAATAATACAGAACGGTTGTAAAAGTGAACTATGTAAACTGATTAAATAAGACTAGTGATTTTCATTAGATAGAATTGCGAGTATTTGAATTAATAACACTAGTAACTTAAAAATATCCGGTAACCCGCTACAACTACTTCTTGAGAGGTAATTGCTAGTTTAACTTTAACTTCTTCACCGGCAGCTAAGCCCTTTAAAATATCTGATTGATTTGGCAAATAATCATTAGGCTTGAAAATTCGCCTTAATTTAGGGGTGTCATTGGTATCAGTCAGTGTGACTTCTATATTTGGATAAGCTTGGCTAAATTTAGCTTGGTTGATTAAGGTGCTCGAGAGATGAATTAAACCCAAGTAATTTTCATCTTCTTGCATATCAGAATCATCAATGACGATAAGCTCAATTTTTTTTGGTAAATCTATCGTGCAGCCAATTTTCTTGCACACTTGTATAAGGTAGGCTTTGGTGTTTGGGTAATAAATGGCAATATCTGAGCGTAAGAAATAAATGCTTTGCGCCATGGCTGTGAAGACTAACACCACCACTAACAGGTAAGTTAATACGGAGATTTTATTTTTTGATAGGCTGTTCATGCCATTAAAATAGCGGTCTTGGCTATTTTTAATGAAGGCGCCAAGCGTTTTTTTACCAGCCTTTGGTGTTAGAAGCTCGTCTGTAGGGGCTAGGCTGGAGTCAATCTCCATGTTTGATTTAACCAGCTCATTTTTTGCATTAAAAACATGCAAACAGTAACCACAACGAACTTGACCATTATGCTGATTAAGTTGTGTTTCAGTGACTATAAATTGAGTTTGGCAGGAGGGACAATGGGTGATAGCGCTCATTTTTTAGTGCCAGTAAGCAATACCCAAGCATCCATATATTGAGGGTCTTGCATATTAAACCATTCTGCATATATGGCTGAAACATCAGCCGCCTGCTCTTTCAAAATACCAGATAAAGCAATTTCCCCACCGACTTTACATGATTTAGCTAAAGCAGGCGCCAATACACTGAGTGCGCTAGAAAGAATGTTTGCCACCACAATATCAAATTCTTGAGTTTTATATTGGCTAGCATGATAAAAATCAGCAACAACGTTATTTTGCTCAGCGTTGTATAGGCTAGATTGAATGGCTTGCGAGTCAATATCAGTACCTACCACACTAGCTGCACCAAGTTTTTTAGCGGCAATGGCCAAAATGCCTGAACCACACCCGTAATCTAATACCGTATCATGCGCAGCTACAGTATGAGTGAGCCATGCCAGGCATAGATGGGTTGTGGGGTGGCTGCCAGTACCAAAAGCTAGCCCTGGATCTAACACAATGTTAATGGCATTGGCATTAGGGGCGCTATGCCATGTGGGCACTATCCATAAATTATCAGTAATCTTAATGGGATCAAATTGCGACTGGGTCGCGCGTACCCAGTCTTGTTCTTGAATAATTTCAGTGGAGTATTGCAGATGACTTAATTTAGTTTGCCGATGTAAATCAGCCATCACTTTAGTGATATCTACGCCTTCATCAAATAATGCGCTGACTAAATTTTGTTGCCAAATTCCCGGGGGTGGGTCACCAGGCTCACCAAAAATGGGTTGTTCATCGAGCGTGTCAGCGTTAGCGTCTTCAATAATCGCTGAGAGTGCACCTTGCGACATTAAGGTATCACTAATTAAATCAGCGGTATTATCCTGTGCCTCAATCTTTAATGATACCCAAGCCATGCTAAACCAATGTATTAAAAATGTTTTTGACTAAACATTTATTTATTGTAAATGCCAAGTTTCTGCTCAAGGTAATGAATGCTAGTGCCACCTGTCTGGAATGCCGCATCTGCCATTAAATCAGCATGAAGCGGAACATTGGTACTAATTCCAGCAATCATCATCTCAGACAAAGCAATGCGCATACGTGCAATCGCTTGTTGACGAGTGTCACCATAAGCAATGAGTTTGCCTATCATAGAGTCATAATGTGGCGGTACAGTATAGCCAGCGTAAGCGTGAGTATCGATACGAATACCAGGACCACCAGGCATATGGAAGGTATTAATTTTTCCTGGCGATGGCACGAAGCTATATGGATCTTCTGCATTGAGACGACATTCAATCGCATGACCTTTGAGTACAACATCTTTTTGGCGGAATTTAAGTTTTTCACCTGCAGCTACAAAAATTTGCTGCTGTACCAAATCGATACCGGTAATCATTTCTGTGACGGTATGCTCAACTTGTAAGCGCGTATTCATTTCAATGAAATAAAATTCATTGTTTTCGTATAAAAATTCAAAAGTACCTGCACCACGATAGTTAATTTTACGGCAAGCTTCGGCACAACGCTCACCGATTTTGTCTCGTAACCTTGCGTTTAATAAAGGTGCTGGCGCTTCTTCAATAATTTTTTGGTGACGACGTTGCATAGAACAATCACGTTCGCCAAGAAATACAGCATTACCATGTTGGTCAGCAAGTACTTGAATCTCAATGTGACGCGGTTTTTCGAGGTATTTTTCCATGTAAACAACAGGGTTACCAAATGCCGCTTGCGCTTCAGCCTTAGTCATATTCACTGAAGCAATCAGTGCTGCTTCGGTATGAACCACTCGCATCCCACGACCACCGCCACCGCCAGCTGCTTTAATAATCACTGGGTAGCCAACTTGTTTGGCGGTTTTAATAATTTCAATAGGGTCGTCTGGCAGTGCGCCTTCTGAGCCTGGCACACAAGGTACGCCCGCTTTTTTCATGGCATTTTTTGCAGAAACTTTATCGCCCATTAAGCGAATAGTCTCAGCACGAGGACCAATAAATACAAAACCGCTTTGCTCTACACGTTCGGCAAAATCGGCATTTTCAGATAAAAAGCCATAACCAGGATGGATGGCTTGAGCGTCAGTCACTTCAGCCGCACTAATGACGGCAGGAATATTTAAGTAACTTTGGCTTGAAGGTGCTGGACCAATACACACTGATTCGTCGGCTAATTTTACATATTTAGCTTCTCGATCAGCCTCGGAATGCACTGCAACGGTTCTAATACCAAGTTCACGACAAGCGCGTTGTACGCGTAAGGCGATTTCGCCTCGATTAGCGATTAATATTTTGTCAAACATAGCCATGTGATTAAAACCCCGTGATTAAGCAATAATAAAGAGAGGTTCGCCGTATTCAACTGCAAGGCCGTTATCCACTAAGATTTTTTTAACAACACCGGCTTTGTCCGACTCGATCTCGTTTAATAATTTCATGGCCTCAATAATGCACAGCGTGTCGCCTACGGCAACGGTATCGCCGACTTCAACAAAGGCTTTTGAATCTGGTGAAGCAGAACGATAAAACGTACCTACCATGGGTGAATTAACCGCATGGCCTTCTTCAACAACTGGTGCATCCGCTACGATAGGTGCAGCAGCTTGTGGCGCACCTGATTGCGCGCCAGTCGTATAATGTGCAGGCGCATAGTTAGCGTAATGTTGCTGTGCCGGTGCGCTGGATGTAAAGTTACGACTAATGCGTACTTTTTCACCCTCTTCTGTCAATTCAAGTTCGGCGATGCCTGATTCTTCAACAAGATCAATTAATTTTTTAAGTTTGCGTAAGTCCATAGTAACCTCTAAAAATCTAGTTAAGATTTAAATAAAATAAGTGTTAATAATTAAGAATGATTGTTGTGCTTAATTGCATAATCAAGCGCTAGTGCATAGCCATGCGCACCAAGACCGCTAATTACACCTACTGCAATGTCGGTAAAATAGGAGTGATGGCGAAATGCTTCGCGTGCATAAACGTTAGATAAATGCACTTCAATAAAAGGCACCTTAACAGCAGATAGTGCATCGCGCATGGCGACAGACGTATGTGTAAAAGCTGCAGGGTTGATAATAACAAAGTCAACTTTGGTGGTAGCAAGGGACTGAATTTTAGTCACAAGCTCAGCTTCCGCGTTACTTTGAAAAGTTTCTAGCGTCACACCGGCATGCTTTGCAATATCCGTAAGTGTCTGATTGATAGAAGCAAGTGTGTCATTACCGTAGTGTTCTGGCTCGCGTAACCCTAATAAATTAAGGTTAGGACCATGTAGTACTAAAATAGATTTAGTTGACATAAGCCGGTACTTTTTTGAACAGTTTATGCTGTAATTCGTTGTAATTCATAATTGCAAGTTTGCCGAAGTTAGCTGGTTTTGTCCAGCTAAATTAGTCTAATTAAGCGAAATTACACAGCATTAGTGATTTAAGTGATTGATATTGTTAGCATAAGCCCAAGCTAAAAATACAAGCTATTAATTTGATAATAAAGGACGTAAAGACGTCTCTAAAAGTGCTTTATTGATGCGGCCAAAGTAAGTTTCTACGACAAGCCCGTCTTTGTTGATGATCACAGTATAAGGAAGAACATCTTTATCATTACCCAACTTACTACCTAAGTTCATGCCTTCATCTTCAGCCACAAATAATGGATAGTTCACAGGTGAGTTTTGTGAAAATTCTTTGACTAAGCCTAGTTCGTCAATGGCCACTCCTAGTACGACGACATTTTTATTTTTATATTCAGCATATAACTGTGAAAGTTCTGGCATTTCTTCGCGACACGGTGGGCACCAAGTGGCCCAGAAATTCAGGACGATGATTTTACCTTTGTATTGGTTTAAGTCTTGGCTCACGCCATTTTCATTAGTTAAATGCGCACCAAAAAATGGTTGGGTAGAAAGCGTGCTGTAATGACTATTAGCGTTTTTAAGTGGCGAATTGGGGTTTAACACAAAATAGTAAAGAATAAAGCCAGCGCAAAGCATAATGGCTAGAGAGCCAATGTGAGACAGTAGTTTTTTTAACATTGTATGGTTGAGGGTTCACTAGGTTGCGGTTTAGCAATGCAGCTATCGCGTTTTGAAAGTGTCGCGCTAAAGCGATCGGCATTTTGAAAGCCTATCGTTTTTAATGACGACATCTCTTGACCACGATTGTTAAAAAATGCGATGCCAGGTGGGCCATATAGGCCAAAGCGTTTTAGTAGCGCCTTGTCATTTTCAGTGTTAGCGGTTACATCCACCTGTAATAGCAGCGTATTTTTTAATAGCCGTCTCACCTTTTGATCACTAAACGTGTTCTCTTCAAGTTCCTTACAAGCGACACACCAGTCCGCATAAAAATCCAACATAACAGGCTGACCTTTAGTATCTGCTAACCTCTGTTCTAGTGCGGCGATACTGGTAATGCGGGTAAAGGCAAGGGGCGCGCTTATTTTTGAAGAATTCTCTGAGCTTGCTATCAGTGCGTTTAAAGGTTGCAGCGCAGATTTAGCTCCTGAAAGTGCACCAATTAATAATGCCACGCCACATATTAAGAGAATAACGGCTACACCTTTCCAAACCTTCGCAAGGTTAGATGCGTGCGCAGGTAAGTTATCTAGTGCGTTGTGATAAACCGCTGTCACAATCAATAAAGCTGACCATAGCGCCATTTGCAGGCTAATTGAAATCACTGGCGAAATCAGCCAAATCGACATGCCCAGCATTAGCACGCCAAAAAAGTTGCGTACGGCGTTCATCCAGTTGCCAGTTTTTGGTAATAAGCTACCTGCAGAGGCGCCTATGAGTAATAAAGGTACCCCCATGCCGATGGCGAGTGCAAATAAACCTACGCCCCCCAGTAATACATTATGTGTTTGGCCGATGTAAATCAGCGCGCCTGCAAGTGGCGCTGCCACACACGGGCTAACAATTAATGCAGATAAGGCCCCCATGACAAAAACACCTATAAAGTGCCCACCTTTGAGCCGGTTGCTGGTATTGAGCATTTTGACTTCAAAACTTTGCGGCAGTTTTAATTCATAAAAACCGAACATAGAAAAAGCTAACAAGACAAAAATGAATGAAGTAGCGCCTAATACCCAAGGATTTTGTAGTGCTTGGCTGAGTAGATTGCCTGACAAGCCCGCAGCGATACCTGCCAAGGTGTAACTTAAAGCCATCCCTAATACATAGGCTACAGATAAGCCAAATGCATGTAGTTTAGAGGGCTTTACGGATTGGCTTTGACTGCCCACAATAATGCTGGATAAAATTGGTATCATCGGCAGTACGCAAGGCGTGAGCGAAAGCAATAAACCTGCTACAAAAAAACTAGCGATAACCAACCATAAATTGCCAGATTTTAAAATTTGCGTGGTGCCGTCAGTCTCGTTATCACTTACTGCAGCAAGGTTGGCGCTACTCTGGTTAGCCGTTGATGTATTGACAGAAATCGTCTTTTTAATAGGCGCATAGCATAAGCCTTTTTCGCTACAGCCTTGGTAGCTAGCGTTGATAGTGACCAGATTGACAGCAGCACTAAGTTTAATATTGGCTTTAAAATCATGGTGATAGACTTCTTGTTTGCCAAAGTTAGAATCGTTTTTAATATCTCCAGTAGGTAAGCTTACTGATGAGATCTTAATCTGTGTAGGAGATTGAACGTCGAACTTGATACGATCTCGATATAAGTAATGCCCAGGCACAATGGTAAAATTTGCCTGAATATTTTGAGTATCTATTGCATTTAAATGTAGTTGAAATGCAACTTCAGGAGGTAATACAGCTTCCGTGTCATCGACAAACAAGTGCTTAATAGAGCTTGAGTTAGCAATAGCGGCATGAGCGCTCATTAAAAAAGCGCTTTGTAAAAACACCATAGCAATCAGTGTAATTAAACTGTTTAATAATCGATGCGACAATAAATTTTTCACGTACAACGGACCCATTTTTAGTAATTGAAGCAATTGTTGTTATGGTATCTTGTAATTATAGGATATAGGCACAACAAACAACTAAGAAACTGCTATTTACATCATATTTGGATAGGGAATACCTATCATACGTTCAATAATTTAAGGCTTATATATTATGCGGATAATATCTTTACTGGCTATACTGGCTTTTCCAGTAGCAGAAATTTGGATTTTAATTAATTTAGCGCATCAATATGGTTGGTGGTTAATATTATACTTAGTCGTGATGGCGATGCTTGGCTTGCAACTTATACGAGATGAAAAGTTATTATTTTCTGGTCGTATGATGGAGAATTTAAACCAAGAGGGCAATCCCATAAAAGCAATATTCGGTAGTGCGCGCAATATTATCGCGGGCATATTATTGATAATACCTGGCGTGATTACGGATTTGATTGCGGTAGTTTTACTATTAATTCCAGTCAACAAAAATAAACAAGCGACATCTCAATATAGCCAACAGGCGGCCAATGATGATGTGATAGAAGGCGAATTTCACCGTGAAGAGTAAAGTATGAGTTTTCAAATTACAATAAAATCTACTGGTCATCATTACACCGCCAAAGCCTCAGAAACCTTGCTGGAATCTGCCATAGTTGCGGGCGTCAATCTTCCTTATGGCTGTCGCAATGGTAGTTGTGGTAGTTGCAAAGGCGATATTGTCAGTGGCGCAATTGATTATGGTGATTACGCCGCAAGTGCGCTTACTGAAGTAGAAAAAGCCGCCGGTAAAGCCCTATTTTGTTGCGCACATCCGCTTTCTGACTTAACGATTGAATGTCGAGAAATTACTGCAGATATTATTCCGCCACGTATTTTGCCAGCACGAGTGGAGCGTAAAGAGCAACTTTCACATGACGTGATGGCGCTATTTTTAAAGTTACCCAGTGGCGAACAGTTAAAGTTTATGGCGGGTCAGTACATTGAATTCTTGCTTAAAGATGGTAAGCGCCGCGCCTTTTCTCTGGCTAATGCACCGCATGTGAATAACTTGCTTGAGCTACATTTACGTTTGATTCCGGGTGGGCAATTTACCGAATATGTATTTAATGAAATGCCTGACAAAGCTATCTTGCGCATAGAAGCACCATTCGGCAGTTTTTTTCTACGTGAAGATACAAACAAACCCATCATTATGGTGGCGGGTGGTACAGGGTTTGCCCCCATCAAAGGGATTATTGAGCACATGCTACACAATAACATTCAACGTAATGTGACTTTGTACTGGGGTGCGCATACGCTAAAAGACCTTTATATGCCGGCGTTACCTGAGGCATGGGCAACAGAGTATCCACATATTAAATTTATTCCTGTATTGTCTGATGCGGTTGCAGAAGACCACTGGCAAGGCCGCACGGGTTATGTGCACCAAGCTGTGCTGGATGATTTTGCAAAAGGTGGATTATCCGACTATGAAGTGTATTGTTGTGGTGCGCCCGCCATGGTGGAAGTGGCACATGCAAGTTTTGTGCAGGCGGGCTTAGCAGACGATGCATTTTTTTCAGATGCATTTAATTATGCAAAACCAATAGCTAGTGCTCCTGCCGCAGTTTAGGTTATTTGGCAGTTGCATTGAGTTTAGGTTAATTCAAGTATTAAATCGTTAAGATTGCGTTAAGAAATTAGCCCTATTATTTGCCCTACAATCTTCGTTAAAGGAGCAAATAATGGAAAAAATTACTTATCGTAGACAAAAAGTTTACGATCCTGCGCTACGCCTCATTCATCTTTGGAATGGTTTGGCCATTCTATTTCTCATGGTTACCATCTGGATTTCCGACCTGTTTGACAAAGGCGTCGGTGAAGACACGCTATGGCAAATACATATTTTTATTGGGTATGCCCTAGTTGTTGGGATTGTCGCGCGATTAGCATGGGGCTTGGTCGGACCACGCCACGCTAGATATTCTGATATGTGGCACCCAGCCGCATGGTGGAATGCAGTTCGTCATTTCAATCTAACAACTAAGCCGCGCTTTGGCCATAACACACTCGCCAGTGCCGTTTATTTATTGGTTTATCTATTATTAATCGCCATGGCAGTGTCTGGGCTTGGGCTCGCTGCCATTGAGCACAGCATGGGGCCTTTTAATACTTGGTTTGGTGACATGACTTGGCTAGAGGATTTATTTGAAGAGCCGCACGAAATTATCTATTACTTATTAATGGGTTTTGTAGTGATTCATATTGCTGCGCTGATCTGGCATGAATATAAGGATAAAACGCCAGTAGCTCAAGCGATGGTGACTGGTTATCAATATGAAGTTGAACCGAACAGCGTTCAGCAAACTCAAGGAGATGACCATGCGTAATTGGTTCGTTATATTAGGCATGTTATTTAGCGTCAACGTATTTGCAGCGATGCCACAAGAATTGCTTAAGCAGTATGAGGCGCAAGCAAAGCAGGAAAGCCCTACTTTCTCAGGGTTTTCTGCTGAGAAAGGGGCGAGTTTCTTTCATGCTGAACGCATGCATAGCGATGGTAAAAAAGTCAGTTGCTCAACTTGCCATACCAATGATCCGCGTAATCAAGGAAAAACACGTGCTAATAAAGTGATTGAGGCCATGGCCCCTAGTGTGAATCCGCAGAGATTTACTGATGTAGCTAAGGTTGAAAAGTGGTTTGGTCGTAATTGTAAAGATGTGCTGGAACGCACCTGTACCGCACAGGAAAAAGGCGATTACATACAATATTTATTAAGTGTTAAATAAGGAAATATTTCATGAAAAAATGGGTGCAGTTTTTAGTATTGATTGCCAGCATTACTTCGACAAGTGCGTTACTGGCAAGCGGTGGGTTTAGTGAAGGCGGTGACAAACAAATGCCAACAGTTGCTAATGCCAAATGGAAAGCGGAATGTAGTGGCTGTCATATGCTCTATCACCCAGGCCTATTGCCAGAAAGATCATGGAATAAAATGATGTTGGGGCTAGATAAGCATTTTGGTGAAAATGCTAGCCTAGACGCTGCAACACGTGATGAAATTAGCCGATTCCTTGCTTTGAATAGTGCAGATAAACAAGATAACCGTCGCTCAAATCGGTTGAATCAGTCAATTCCGGCAAGCGCAACACCACTACGTATTAGTGAAACACGTTATTTTACAAGTAAGCATGACGAGGTCTCTGCAACTACATTCAAACGTAAGGGTATAGGCAGTGCCGCTAATTGTGTGGCTTGTCATCAGGCTGCAGAAAAAGGTGATTTTTCTGAGTCGCAGATAAGAATTCCACGTTAATATAAGCAGATGAGAGTTTTACTCGTAGAAGATGATGCCCTACTGGGTGATGGTGTTCGAGCCGGCCTCAAGCAGGCAGGGTTTGCTGTGGATTGGGCCCAAGATGGCCAAGCGGCAAAACTAGCACTAGAGACAGAGGAATACGCGCTGATGGTGTTAGACCTTGGCCTACCTAAGTTGAGTGGCACGGAATTGCTTAAATGGTTGCGTGGCAGCCATTCAAAACTACCCGTTCTGATTCTGACTGCCCGTGATACGGTATCTGACCGAGTTGCAGGGTTAAATGCAGGTGCGGATGATTACCTGATTAAACCTTTTGATCTGGATGAGTTGATTGCGCGTTTGAATGCATTATTGCGTCGCAGTGCCGGCCAAGTGACACAGAGCTTACAGCATGCTGACATTGAGTTGACGCCTTCAACACATCAAGTGAGTAAAAATGGAAAAATTATTGAGCTTTCAGGGCGGGAGTTTGCCTTGTTGCATGAGCTTTTATTGCATGTAGGCCGAGTACAGTCGCGCGAGCAACTGGAACAGCATTTGTATGGCTGGGGTGAAGAAGTAGAGAGTAATTCGGTAGAAGTGCATATTCATCATTTACGCAAAAAGCTTGGCACCGAACTCATCCGGACGCTACGAGGTGTTGGCTATGTGATTGATAAAGTAACGTTCTAAATCATGAATTCACTTCGTCTTCGCCTCATATTATTTCTGACAATCATCCTTGGTGTTGCATGGCTAGTGGCTGCTTGGTTTACTCATATTGAGTCGCGAGAAGAAATCGATCGTTTATTTGATGCACAGCTTGCCCAGTCTGCGCAAGTGCTGCTTGGTACAACTCGTCATGAATTGCATGAACGCATCGAGCGTGGCGATGATGAAGTTTCTGCCTCACACGAATATGAGCAAAAATTAGCTTTTCAAATCTGGGATGAAAAAAATCTTTTACTGCGTTCAACTTCTGCGCCAGCGGCGCCTATGAGCCAAGCATCTGAAGGTTATAGTGAAACCCTAATTAACGGCGAGCAATGGCGTGTACTTACTCGATGGGATGCGCGTCATGAATTTATGATTCAAGTAGCCGAGCCCTTGGCCGGACGAGAAAGTTTGGCGCATCATATTACCTTTAAAATGTTATTACCTACTTTCATCGCCTTGCCTGTATTGATGCTACTGATATGGTTTGGTGTTGGCGCTGGCTTACAACCATTGCAAGCGCTTAAACGAGAAATCAAACAGCGAACCGCCAATCATTTAGAGCCGGTTGCCATGGCGGGCGTGCCTGAAGAAGTCACTCCTCTAGTCAAAGCACTTAATGATTTGTTTGCACGTCTTAAAGAAGCTTTTGAGGGTGAGCGACGCTTTACTGCCGATGCGGCGCATGAGTTACGTACCCCGCTTGCTGCTCTTAAAATCCAAGCACAGGTAGCTATGCGATCAACTGAAGTAGAAGTGCGACAAGTTGCTTTGGAAAATGTATTACGAGGGGTGGATAGAGCAACTCGATTAGTCGAGCAATTACTCACGTTAGCGAGGGTTGATCCTGAAACTGCGGTAGCAGGCTACAAGCAGGTCGATTTGCTTAGTTTGGCGGCACAGGTGATGAGAGAGTTGGCGCCGCAGGCCCATGCCAAGCAGATTGAAATATCACTTGAAGAAAGTGCTCCATGTAAGGTATTGGGTGATGAGGTTCAGCTGAGTTTGTTATTGCGCAATCTGTTAGATAATGCCATTCGTTATACGCAAGTTAGTGGTTGCGTGACTGTATCAGTGCTCAATTCAGATGGCATCACGTTAGAGTTAAGAGATACTGGCCCTGGCATTCCTAAAGCCGAACGCGAGCATGTGCTACAACGTTTTTATCGCATTAGTGGCAGTGGTGAAGAAGGCAGTGGGCTAGGCTTATCCATAGTGCGTCGTATTGCTCAGATGCATGGTGCAAGGCTCGTGCTAAAGGATAATGATGCAGGACACGGTTTGCTAGTGAGTGTGATTTGGCCTAGCACGGCATCTTAGCCGGCTGAATTTAACGGCATTTTATCCAGACTATAAATGCTTTGTAATATTCAACTTGGTAGATACACAAATAAACGGTGACAACTGCATTAAGTAGCGCAGTTGCTAAAAACAACTGTGGAATACTGAAGCCTTGATTGAATAACAAGAGTGAGAAACCTGCAGAAATCACCATCA
>SESD01000070.1_pt1 | contig 56431 bp, 43 predicted proteins | sample 3171411 | NCBI WGS metagenome assembly SESD01 (sample SAMN06051880, study PRJNA518727) | freshwater metagenome | biome: subpolar coniferous forest; feature: holomictic lake; material: water; isolation source: holomictic Lake 442, 16.5 m depth | place: Canada: near Kenora, Ontario | collected...
TTTGCAAAATACGATCTATCTTCCGATAGTGTTGACAAGTTTTGCTAAGTCAACGACTTTGGTAGGATAATTACCGAATTAAGCCTGCTGAAATCTTTTAACGATGTACTACGAATCCGAAGCAACGACCAAATTGAAAGCCGCAATAGATGGATTGCAGGATGTGCAGGCTTGGATTGAGGCTGAAGCTGGAGAAGCTGCATGACTGACAATATGACGCTTCCTTTACCGCAGGACGGTTTTCCGCCCGTACTCGATTTCATCCACCAATCGCGCTGCCGTGCGTTGTCAGCGGTCAACCACGAACTGCTTGATCTCTATTGGCGTGTCGGCGAATACCTGAGCCGCAAGGTGACCAGTGACGGCTGGGGGCATGGCACAGTCAAACAACTGGCAGATTGGCTCTTGACGCAAGACCCGGCCTTGCGTGGTTTTTCAGCTTCTAACCTTTGGAGGATGCGGCAATTCTTCGAGACGTATGCTGGTGACGAAAAACTCGTAACAGTGTTGCGAGAATTACCTTGGTCGTCCCATCTGCATATTTTAGGCAAATGCAAAAACAATGAAGAGCGTGGTTTCTACTTGGAAATCGCGGTGCAGGAACGCTGGAACGTGCGCGAAATTGCACGCCAGATTGATGGCTGCTTGTTTGAGCGTGTCATCACCAGCAAGCCAAAACTCGCACCCGTGTTGCGAGAAATTCATGCCGAAGCAGGGAACATCTTTCGAGATAGCTATTGTAGAAACCCAAACTATCGTGAGAGCAGGCAAAGCGAACACCTATCGCGTTGGGTTTGGGGTCGTGTCTGAACTTGGAATCTTCCCGACCGCTTTTTAGTTGCAGATTGTCTGTACCTGACTTTGCTGTGTGAAACGAAAACAATACAGCCAGCTATCAAGAAACAGGCCGCCCACTCTTCAGAGCGAGGCGGTTTTTTCTTTTCGGGGGAGTAATCCAAAATCGGTGGCGCGTGTGGATGTGCCGGAGAAATACGTACTTAATTCAAAACGTGAAAATAGCCAATGAAGCGAATACTCAAAGGCAATTAACCCTTACCATCAAACCGTGGCAGCAACCGCGCCAACGAGCAAATAAGCGGCCTACAAAGCAATCTGACAGTGAGATTCAGCAGAGTAATTGTTCCGCTATTGCGAAATCAATTGCACTCGAATTACATCGAATTTGATCCTGCCGGTAGCGCAATGGTAGCGCAGAAAATAATTAAGGAGCTAGGCTTTTGACCTAACTCCTTATTTTATATGGTAGGAACGAGCAGACTCGAACTGCTGACCCCTTGGATGTCGACCAAGTGCTCTAACCAACTGAGCTACGCTCCTTTTGAAGAGGGCGCATTGTATCCGAAACATCACTCAGGTTCAAACACTATCGCACCAACGGAGTAAAAAACTTCGCCACCTCACTCGCCGGCACAGGACGACTGAATAAATACCCCTGATATTCCTCGCAATTTAGGGTACGAATGAAATCCAGCTGCTCTTGGGTCTCTACCCCTTCGGCGGTCACCTTCAGATTCAGGGCGTGCGCCATTACTGCCGTTGCACTGACGATGCTCGCATCGTCCGGATCTGTGACGATATCACGCACAAACGACTGATCGATTTTCAGACTATCCAGCGGGAAATTTTTCAAGCGACTCAAAGAGGAATACCCCGTGCCAAAATCATCCAGCGCCAACCTCACACCGTCAGTGCGCAATTGTGCGAGCACTTCAAGCCCGGATTCACCGGTGCTCATCAACATACTTTCGGTGATCTCCAGCATCAGGTAGCTGGCATCGAGCCCCGCCTCACGCAAGATCGTCACAACACGGCCAGAAAAATTATCCTGTTTGAGCTGACGCGCCGACAAATTGACCGCGATCGGCACAATTTCATAGCCTTGAGCCTGCCACAATCGCGCCTGCAAACAACTCTGGCGCAACACCCAGTCACCGATTTCATTGATCAGCCCGGTCTCTTCGGCGATAGGAATAAACACGGCCGGCGAAATAAATCCCATTTCAGGATGCTGCCAGCGCAACAGCGCCTCCATGCCGATCATTTTTCCGCTCTGTACGCCAACCTTGGGCTGGTAGTACACCGTCAACTGCTGCTGAGCGATGGCCACGCGCAAGTAGGTTTCAAGCTTTAGCCGCTCAACGGCCTTAAGATTCATATCCGGAGAATAAAACTTGAAGTTGTTGCGGCCATCTTCTTTTGCCTGATACATCGCAAGATCGGCATTGCGCAGTAACTCGACGGGCGTCTGGCCATCATCGGGATAAATACAGATGCCAATACTGGGCGTAATCGACAGCTGATATTCACCCAGCGTGAATTTTTCCGTTAGCGACTCGATCATCTTCTCGGCGACAAAAATGACTTCTTCGGAGGAATCGAGCTCAGTCAGGAGCGCAACAAACTCATCGCCGCCCAGGCGTGCGATCGTATCACTGCGCCGCAGACAGGTTTTTAATCTTATGGCGACCAGTTTAAGCAATGCGTCGCCAATGTCATGCCCTAACGAATCATTGATATTTTTGAAGTAATCCAGATCGATAAACAGCACGGCAACCTTGAAATGATTGCGCTGCGCAGACGCCAAAACCTGTTCGAGACGATCATTGAGCAAATAGCGATTCGGCAACCCTGTCAACACATCATAATTTGCCAGATAGTTGATGCGCTCCTCTTCCTTCTTACGCTCGGTAATATCCAGGAATACCGCCACATAATGACTGATCTGCGATGCCTCATCGCGCAGCACACTAATCGTCACCCATTCGGGGAAAATTTCGCCATTTTTGCGTTTATTCCAGATTTCACCGCGCCACAAGTCGTTCGCCCTGAGCGTCTGCCAAAACTCCTCATAAAATTCAGCCCCATGCCTCCCTGAGGAGAGCACCTTCGGACGCCGCCCTAACACTTCATCCGCCGCGTAGCCGGTAATATTCGTAAACGCCTGATTTACCATGACAATATTTTGCTCGAAATCGGTAATCATGATCGCTTCAGTATTGCTTTCAAACACCTTGGCTGACAGTCTCAAACCCTGCTCCGCATCCTTGCGCTGCTTGATTTCATGCGTCAGATTGACCACCATGTCGTGAATTGCCGTAGACAGGTGAGCGACCTCGCCCTCTCCCAAGCGGGCGGGCAATTCATAATCGAGATCACCCGCAGCCACCTTGTCGGCCGCCTGACTGATCAGTGAAATCGGCCGTGCAATACGACCCGCCATCAACCAACCCAACCAGGCAAACAACAATCCCAGGGTCGCACCAACAAGCCAAATATGCTGCTGCAACTGACGCGCCGGCGCAAATGCCGTACTCACATCCTGCCGCACCAGACTGACCCAGCCCAAGCCCTGATACTCGCGATAACCGGAAGACTTGGAGAATCCAACCAGATAGGTTTTTCCATCGTTCCATTTAACCAGCTGAGAGCCACCACTTTGACTTGTACTGATGGCCTCCATTGCAGCAGGAGACAGCTCAGCGAGTTTACTCTGAGGCTTTGCAGGACCTGACAGCACGGTGCCATCGCGGCTAATCAGAAAAATATCCTTGCCGGGTGTCTTCTTGCTGTCGAGCACTTCCTCGGCCCAGTGCCAGAAAATATGCCCGCACAATACGCCCTGCAATACGCCTTGTTTATCTAAAACTGGTGCTGCCACGTCGACCAGATAGAACATCTCGCCACTGGGATTGGGCAACAGTTTCGAGAGCAGCAGCGCGTCATGCACATCGCCGATGTAATATTTTTCACGCCCCTTACTACACCAAGGGCGTTTACTCAAATCCTTGCCTTCCAGATATTTACCGGTGCCAACCAGCCCCATCCCTTGAGGATCGCACACCCCAATCCATGCGTAAGCGCTAAAAGTTGCTTGCAGTCGCGTCAGAATTTCTCTTTTATGATCAATCGGCACCAAGGGATCGCGAATTTCATCGAGAATCGCCGCATTCTGAATTTCGCGACTACGTTCAAACATGCCGCGATCTAGCACGTCCAAGGCATTTTTTGCTCTCAGTTCAAAGGCATTACCTTCGCTCTCTTCAATTTGTTTTTTGCTGACATCTGCAGCATAAAAACCGATCGCAGCTGACAAAAGCAGCACCATGACGGCCGATGCCAGACTGATTTTCGCACGCAGACTGTAGCCCGGATGAAGCTTCTTCAAAAAATTATTCATATATTCATCAGGTTAGAATACAATTTTTAGGTATATTAAAGACCGTACTACTCAGACGATCCCCGGTATCCGCCTGAGGCTAGATTATCGAAACGCGTGAACTCACCCCTGAACGCCAAAGCGACCGTGCCGATCGGGCCATTACGCTGCTTGCCGATGATGATTTCAGCAACCCCCTTATCTTCCGTCTCCTTGTTGTAGACTTCGTCACGGTAAATAAACAGAATCAAATCGGCATCTTGCTCGATCGCACCGGATTCGCGCAAATCGGACATAATCGGCCGCTTGTTCGGACGCTGCTCCAGAGAACGGTTGAGCTGCGAGAGCGCCATCACCGGGCATTGCAACTCTTTGGCCAGCCCTTTCAGGCCTCGCGAGATTTCTGAAATTTCCGTCGCACGATTCTCGCTCGCTTTCCCCGCATTTGAACTCATCAACTGCAGGTAATCGACAACGATCAGGCCGAGCTGGCCATACTGGCGATGCAAGCGGCGCGCCCTGGCACGTAGATCCAGCGAGGATAAAGCGGCCGTCTCATCGATAAACAAGGGCGCATCATTGAGTTTACCCAGCGCATGCGTCAAACGCCCCCAATCATCATCTTGCAGCTTGCCTGAACGCAAATCCTGCTGATTGAGTTTACCAACCGACCCTAGCATCCGCATCGCCAGTTGCTCGGCGCCCATTTCCATACTGAAAATCGCCACCGGCAACTTACTATCCAGCGCAATATTTTCTGCGACATTGATCGAAAAAGCCGTTTTACCCATACTCGGACGTCCCGCCACGATCACCAGATCGCCAGGTTGCAGACCGGATGTCATTTTATCCAGATCAGAAAATCCGGTCGAGGTACCGGTCACTTCACTGGCATTGTCGCGCCCGTACAGCGTTTCGATACGCTCGACGACCTTGACCAGCAAAGGCGGCATACCGATAAATCCCGTTTTCCCTTTTGAACCTGACTCGGCGATCTCGAAAACCTTGCCTTCCGCTTCATCGAGCAACTGAGCCGCATCCCGTCCGGTCGGGTTATAGGCACTGGCGGCGATATCCGTCCCCACTTCCACCAACTTACGCATGATGGAGCGCTCGCGCACAATTTCACCGTAGCGGCGGATATTGGCGGCGGAAGGAACGTTCTGTACCAGACTGCCCAGATAAGACAGTCCGCCGGCTTTATCCAGTTCATCGCTGTTTTCCAGCGCTTCGGCGACCGTGATTACATCGACCGGCTTGGCCTGTTCGCTCATCCTGACGATGTGCCGGTAAATCAGCCTGTGTTCGCGACGATAAAAGTCGTCCTCACTGATCAGATCCGCAATTTTATCCAGTGCGGAAGACTCAAGCATCAGTCCGCCTAACACCGACTGCTCGGCTTCGACCGAGTGTGGCGGCATCTTGATCTGATCGACTTGCGCGTCTGAATTTGAAAAAGTTTGCATGACAGGAATTATTGCGAATAAACGGGCATCATTTTACCTCGCTGAGCGGCAAATTCCGAAAATAATAAATGACGGCCTCCCGCCGAAGCCGCAACACGTCTTGAACCGCACAATTAAACCTGTGGCATCCCTTGAATCACCGGCAGACCTACTCGCCGCCAGACGCTTGCTTGATCAGCAATTGGGGGGCAACCCAACGCTCACACACAATACGGATCGTATCGACCAACTGATGAATATCCATCGGCTTAGTAAAATAATCAGCGGCGCCCAGATTCCTTGACGCGAGCACATCCGGCATTGCATACGAGGTTGATAAGATCACCACGGGAATCGATGCCAGTACAGGCAACATTTTAATTTTAGTGAGCAACTCCAAGCCGCTCATACTGGGCATATTAAGATCGAGCAAGATCAAATCGGGTCGCGGCGCATCCTGATGCGTTAAGGTCGCCCTTTGCAGAAAGTCCAACGCATCATACCCGTCTGTGAGATGACGAAAATCCACCTGAATCTGATTTTTGTTAAACGCCCATCTAACCAGTACCGCATCCGACGACTCGTCTTCAACAAGCAGCACGACGAACGAAGGGGATGGCTTATTCATGCAACAAAGCCCTGCGCAGACGCGTCAGCCGCCTGATTGACCGGCAACCTCACACAGAACTGACTGCCCTTACCCTCCCCGTCAGATTTCGCGCTGATTTCACCGTGATGATGTTCGATAATTTTGCGGCACAGCGCCAACCCGATACCCGTCCCCTCATATTCATCGCGTGTCTGCAAACGTTGAAATACTTTAAACAGGCGATTGATCTGCTCAGGATTGATACCGACCCCATTGTCTTCAATAGATAACTGCCACTCACCCCGATCGACTTTACTGATCACCGAAATTTTAACCTCACGCCCGGCGATGCGGTATTTAACTGCGTTGCCGATCAAATTCTGAAACAAACGAACTAATTCATCGCGACTTGCAAAGATTGTCGGCCACTCTCCCGCTATATTCACCTCAGCCCCGGCTTCGAGTATGGCGGGCTGTAAAAATCTCATGGACTCATCTAGCGCACCACGGCAATCGACCAGGATGAACGGATCGGCTGATCTGCCGATTCGTGAATAATCAAGCAAGGCTTCGAGCATGCGATCAATGCGTTTCGCACCATCAACCGCATAGTTGAAATAACTGCGCTTCTCGTCATCGAGTGTCTCCCCCAACTCCATTTCCAGCAACTGCAAATAACTGGACACCATCCGCAAGGGTTGGCGCATGTCATGTGAAACCGCATAACTAAATTGCTCCAATTCTGCATTGGTACGCCGCATGCGCTCTTCGGCATGCTTGCGTTCAGTAATATCGCGTGACGCATTCCACAACACCGGAACCCCCCCATATTGAATGGCCTTGGCACTAATCTCCACATCGATAATGGCACCATTTTTTCGACGATGCTGAGTCTCAAAGAGATTACGTTGTGAAAAATTTTCTTTTAATTTTTCACGGAGCGCTTCAGGTAAAAAATTTGCATCCCACTGCGCCACGTTCATTTTCAACAATTCATCCCGGCTATAGCCCAGCATATTGCAAAACATATCGTTTACTTCTACGACATTGCCCTCGGCATCGAGCAGATGAATGCCATCGCCTGCTGTTTGCAGCAACAACTCAAACTTTTCTTTGTCTTGTGCGGCTGACAGCGCGTCTTGCAAACGATGCTCGTCTGAGATGTCCTGAAGCGTTCCTGCGATGCGTATCACCTGCCCTAAGTCATCACGCATCGCCGCGCCGCGCAATTGCGCAAACCTGTGACGTTCGGGATCGCTGATACGCACTTTCAGTTCAAACGGCGCCCCACCCTGCTGCAGGCGCTGTATCGCCGCTTGAACGGCTATCTGGTCATCAGACTGCAGCCTGGCGAACACATCGTTCAGCGAGTAGCGGGTGTTGTCAGGCAGCTCAAAAAATTGCAGGACCTCCTTTGAAAACAGGCACTCATTCGTGGCCAAAATCCACTCCCAACGGCCCAAACGGGCCAATTGTTGGGCTTGTAACAAATCCGCTTCATTATCTTTGAGTCTGCGAAATAACAGATTGATCGGATCGGTCAATCCTGTGACGACCACAGCCTTATAAATAAAATAAAATGAGACAATTTTAAGCAGGTGGCCGATCTGGTTCATCGCATCGTTCATGCCCACTAATTTGTACTGAGTGAAACACATCTCCATGATGACGGTCGTGACGATAGACCACGCAATCAATCTCAGCACCCGCACATCAAAAAACTGCTTTCTTTTAAGGAGCATCACCAGACTCACCAGCAACGTGCCGGAAATCAGGTACTCCATGATTTTTTTAAAGGGCGTTAAACCTTGTCCGACCACAAAGCATTCAGGAAAGGTTTTGAAGTAGGTAATCGACGAGACTAATAGTGTCGTGGCGATTAAGAACATGATCATGAGCCAATTTTTGCTCAGTTTTTTTCCGGTCCCCAGGAAATAAAAACCGATCACCATGCTGATCGACTCCATGGTTCTTGCCGCAATCCAAAACTGGGGCGCGTAATAGTCGTAATCTTTAAAAATTCCCATGCCCTTATAAGACAGCGCATGCATGACATCGATGAAGCCTATGAATAAATAGGCAACCCCGACAAACAGAACATATTGATTTTGAATAGATTTCCAGCAATTGATGGCGATAATAAATATCGTAATGGCAATAATGACGCTGAATAATTCAGAGAAATTATGAAAAAGCAGGTAGTTATAGTAGGTCGTGAGGTGAACTGCTAATAAAACAAGCAAGCCAATAATGACTTCACTCCAGGTAAAGTCATGCCGGTCAAAAAAGAGTGAGGAAGGGGTACTACTGCTCTGTGTCATTTTCTCTCCCGACTTGGAAATGAGTGCCATTCTTGTCATGCTGAAAAATGTCTTCCGGATGTTTTAAATCATTCACACCAGAAAATCCCTACTATCGTCCGTGGATTGTAGGGTAAATCTCAGCCCGTGAGTATCTGAAATCAAAAATTTGCGCAGAATTTGTGAGCGGTTAACTCACTTGAGGAGGATGATCCGCCAAGACGGCGCACTTTCCGGGCGCACAAAAAAATGTCCCCGAATTGCTTCGGGGACATTTTTAATATTGCGGCTCAAAAAACCGTTTTTAATCTGCTGCGAAATAAACGCTCTCGCGACAGAACGGTTTTTTAGCTTAACAACAAGCTTTTAGCTTAGTGCTCGCCGAGAACCGAAACAGTGATTTCCACTGCAACGTCGGTGTGCAACTGAATGCTCACTGTGTAATCGCCAACTGACTTCAGATGACCATCAGCGGTGCGAACCTGCGCCTTGTCGATGTCGAAACCTTGTGCCACCAGCGCCTCAGCGATGTCAGCATTGGTTACAGAACCGAACAAACGACCATCAACACCGGCCTTTTGCGAGATTTGTACCGTTACGCCTGCCAGCTTTTCGCCGCGTGCTTGCGCATCAGCCAATTTAGCCAGGTCAGCAGCAACGATTTCAGCACGACGCACTTCGAATTCAGCCATATTGGCTGTCGTTGCGCGCTTTGCCTTACCTTGTGGGATCAAGTAGTTACGAGCGTAACCATTCTTGACATTAACTACATCACCCAGTTGACCCAGGTTGATGACTTTTTCCATCAAAATTATTTGCATGTCCGATACTCCTAGTGCAAATCAGTATAGGGCAGCAAAGCCAGGAAACGCGCGCGCTTCACGGCGGTGCTCAATTGACGCTGGTAGCGTGTCTTGGTACCGGTGATACGTGCTGGAATCAGCTTGCCATTTTCAGAGATGAATTCCTTCAAGATATTCACGTCTTTGTAATCTACTTCTGCGATTTTCTCAACTGTGAAGCGGCAGAATTTGCGACGCTTGAACAGATTGTTGCGTGAAAAACGCTTCTTTTTGTCATCAGTACTTTTGCTAGATGGACGAGCCATGATGTTCCCTTTTACCAAATGTTGATAAACCCAACCGGTGCGCAAGCGCCAACCCGGCTAAGCGACCAGATTTAAGCTTCTACGCTTTCTTCTTTAGCCTGAACAACCTCTTCACTCAGCACTGAACGGGATTTTTCTTCCTTCATCATTGCCGATGGAACGGTAACAGCAGCCTTGGTCTTAACGGTCAGATGACGCAGAACGGCATCATTGAAGCGGAACGCGTGTTCCAGTTCATCCAAAATTTCCTGATTGCATTCGATATTCATCAGCACGTAATGTGCTTTGTGAATTTTTTGAATTGCGTACGCCAGTTGACGGCGGCCCCAATCTTCCAGACGGTGAATCTGACCGCCCTTTGCTGTTACTAATGTGCGATAACGCTCGATCATTGCAGGCACTTGCTCGCTTTGATCAGGATGCACGATAAACACGATTTCGTAATGTCGCATTACATCTCCTTGTGGTTATAAACGCCCCCCGCCATGCGAGACGGTGGAGCAAGGCTGCAAAACCGACCATCGGCCTTGCAGGGGCGCGGATTATATCCGATTCAACCAAAAGGTCAATTGATAATTGAAAAAGGGAGAAGGGAGAAGGGAGAAGGGATTTCACTCTTCTTCCAGCAGATCGAGTTTTTTCGCCAGCCACTTGGTGGTAGTCGCTTGCAGCAAAATGGTCATCAGGATTGCGATAAAAGTGACCGAGGCGATAATCTGCGCGCCCGGCGCCTTCATGCCGACCAGCATACCGGCCAGCGCACCCGGAATCACGCCCGTCTCACGCGTCCAGCACATGAACAGCAACTCCTTAATACTCCATTTCGCGCGGCGATCGGGCAACGCACACAGGAACACCGTCGCGGGACGCGCCACCAGCATAAACACCACGACCACCGCGACACCGGCCCACAGATACTGATTCATCAGCGTAAAGTCGACTTGCGTACCGAGCAGAATGAAGATAAACATGCGCATAATCAGCGCCGTGGTCATCACAAAATCCTCCAGTTGATGGCTCTCGGAAGCGGAGCGCTGAAAGCCCAACGACTCGACGTTCCCCAGCATGATACCAAACACAAAAACGGCCATGAATCCGCTCGAATGCAGCCCATCGGCGCTCATATACGCACCGATCACCGCCATCAGCGTTACCACAGGTGCGAATTCAGCAAGGAAATTGAAACGTTCATGCGCGATAAAAACCGCTGCCAGATAGCCCAACACCCCGCCGATGGCAATCCCCAACAGCGACTGTTTGAGCAAATCCAGCAGCGCATCGCCCGCTGAGAATTCGCCCGCCCCCATCGCCACGCCCAGCACGGTGAAGGTGATGATCGCACCCATCGCATCGTTAAAGGCCGATTCGGTCATCACCGTCTGGGCGACACGCTCTTTAATTTTCACCTGTTTGAATACCGGCACCAGCGTCGCAGGATCGGTGGACGAGAGCACACAACCGAGCAGCAACGCGACAATGACAGGCAAACCTAAAAAATACCAGGCGGCGAGTCCCGTTATGGCAGCCGTAATCAGCACACCGATGGTGGCGAGCACCACAACGGAGATCCACACTTCCTTTAACACGTGCAGTTTGATCGATGCGCCGCCGTCAAACAGAATGTAGCTGGAGCCGAAGATCAGGATCAGTTGATTGACGGTAGAGTCCGCCTTTATATCGACGAATCCCAGCACGCCGGGGCCGATCAGCATCCCCACCAGTAAAAACACCACCACATCGGGCACCCGTACTAGTCGCGCCAACAGACCCGAAAACGTACCCAATGCCAAAACAATGCCGAACAACAGCAGCGTGTGCTTGGCGACTTCCAGTGAAACGGATGATTCCATTTTTATTACTCCAACAACCCAAACCTCAGCCGTTTAAATTTGGCTATGTAGCAATTAACTGTTGAAACACAGTCAGAGGAAAATTCAAAACCTTGACTCACGCGGAGGCGCGGAGAACGCGGAGAAAACCGAATCAAAAACCAGAACCACCGCCAGAAACCAAAACGACACATACCGATGAATAACTTGTATTTCTCAAGTTTGGTTTAGCTTTTCTCCGCGACCTCCGTGTCTGATGAAACAACGAGCCATTCGACCAAGCGGCCAAAAAACGCCCGCTAAGTCACTGGTTATCCGTGTGAAATCGCTTTTTCATGTGATTAGTCATTATCAACAGCCAACTACGACAGAGCTTTAAATTTCGCAATCGTGCACGCGCTAATCAGAACAGCCACACATCCGGCACGCCATCTTGCTTCTGACTCTGCAAGGATTCGATGATATCGCTAAATTTCTGCTCCATCTCCACGGTATCCTCAAACAGTTTCAAAACCGGTGCGACGTTTCTTTGCAAGATTTCAGTGACCATTTTTTCCTGCCGGTCGGTTAACGCCAGGAAGATAAACGACTCCTCAACTTCATCGATCAGCCCGCTCAACAGCCTGCGACTCTCATTGAGCTGTGCACGATAAAGCTCACGCACTTCCTCAATTGACATCGTCGCGTTCAAGCTCGCTGATTGCAATTGCTCGGCTTTTTCGGCCGAATCCTTGCGCATCGTGATCGTTTCGGTAATCGCCTCGGCTGTTTCTGCCAAAATGCACAGGTTATCCCGAATCCGCCCTGCCATATCCGCGTCCTCCGGCGTATCAATCACAATCACCGACACCATGCTGTAATTGATCACCATGCGGCGACGGAACTGGAATACGCGCCCCATCTCCTTACTCTTTTCCAGTACGGATTCCTCAAGCGGCGTGGCAGCACCCTGCGGCGTCAGTGTAATGACCCCACCCGGGTGACGAATCTGCACATGACAGTTAATGCCGTATTGAACGGTCGCTTCGAGCAGATTTTCCGCCAGTTGCTGCTGATCCGAACAACTGATACTACTGCGCATGAATTGCATCAACACGCCGCTGTCGCTCATGTTCGACAAAAACCCCATCGCGGTTTTTTGCAACATTTTCGACTCGCCGGCCAGCCGTTCACGTTCGATACTCGCGTCAATCGCAAGACTGACCTTACGCGCCAGTATTTCCGCATCAAAGGGCTTGACGATAAAATCATTCGCACCACAATCAAAAGCCTCGACCCGCTCATCGAGCGTGTCGTGCGATGAAACAAATATAATCGGCAAGGTTTCCGTTTGACGCAGCCGTCGACAGGTTTCATAGCCGCCCATACCCGGCATTTCAATATCGAGCAGCAACAGATGCGGCGGATTTTTCGCCACCATCAGCAAGGCGGCCTCGCCATTCTCAGCCTCTTCGACCTCGAACTCATCGTCTAGCGCAAAACGCAACATCTCGCGACTGACCATATCATCATCCACGATCAACACCCGATGCCGAATTGTCTTGCTATTAGAAATGCTCATACACGATCCTTTAAATTCAATTAGTTAAGCTGTCCGGCCAGCACCACTGCCAAGGCCGTTTCAAATTCGGCGATGTGAGCCTCAGCCGCTGGCGTCAATTTTTTGTACGCCTGCTCGAGCACATCCGCTGCGGCGCTCAATTCATCGGCACCTATAGTACCCGCAGACCCCTTGATTGTGTGCGCCAATCGACGCGCCGCATCAAAATCCTCCGCCGCTAGGGCATCCCGCAACGCGCGGGGGACACCTGCCGCCTGCTGACAAAACAAACCATGTAAGCGGCGATAAGCGGTCACATTGCCACGCATGCGCTTAATCACGGGTGCCGCATTGATACCGGGCAGCACCGGCAGCTCACTCACCTCGGCGACAACAGGCAACGGCACCGCATCGAGCACCGAGCTCACCGGCGCCACCCAGCGCAACAGGGTCTCATACAGTTGCTCCGGCACAACAGGTTTGGACAGATGATCATTCATCCCCGCCTGCCTACAACGATCCTTATCGCTTTGATCGACATTGGCGGTCAACGCAATGACCGGCAGCGCTTTGTTGGCCGGATTGCCGCGCAACAACTCACTCGCAGTCAAGCCATCCATCACCGGCATTTGCAAATCCATCAGCACGATCTCATAGGATGATCGCGCCAGTTGATCGAGTGCCAGTTGACCATTTTCTGCAAGATCAACCAGCAACCCGACCTCCGTCAGCATCTCGCGCATCACCTGCTGATTGAAAAGATTATCCTCGACCAACAAGACGCGAGCACCGCGCAGCACCGCCATTTTCTGTTCGAGTTGTTGGCGTGATTGCGCCCGTACCACCTGTTCAACGGGATGCGACACACCGATCAAAAACGGCAACGTAAAATGAAAAGTGCTGCCACGCCCAAGCTCACTCTCCACCCAGATCCGCCCGCCCATCCGCTCTACTAAGCCTCGACAAATCGACAACCCCAATCCGGTTCCGCCAAAACGGCGCGTGGTCGAGGAGTCAGCCTGCGAAAACGGCTGGAACAGCAGCCCGATTTGCGCCGGCGAAATCCCGATCCCGCTATCCTGCACGGTAAATTTCAATTCAACATTTTGGCCGGATGACGCCACCTCCTGACAGCGCAAATAGATACTGCCGCCAGTTGAAAATTTGATCGCATTGCTGCACAGATTGAGCAAGACCTGCTGCAGTCGCATCGGGTCGCCCTGCAACGAATACTGATTGATATCTTCATCAATCTCAATCTCGATAGCCAATCCCTTATCGACGGCCAGCACACCGATCAGATCGTTGACCTTATTCACGACCCGACTGATCTTGAGCGGAATCACTTCCAGCGTGAGCTGGCCGGCCTCAATCTTCGACAAGTCGAGCACTTCATTGATGATATGCAACAGCGACTGCGCTGCACTGCCGGCCTTAGTCAGATAATCCTTCTGCTTATCGGTCAGTTCGGTACGCAGACACAGCTGATTAAACCCCATAATCGCATTCATCGGCGTGCGGATTTCATGGCTCATATTGGCCAGAAATTCACTCTTCGCTTTATTGGCCGCTTCAGCCTGCGTCTTGGCCTCAAATAGCTCACTAGTGCGTTGTATCACCAGTGCTTCCAGATCGCGCCGGTAGACCTCCAGCTCTTCATCCAGCAGTTTTTTCTGGCTGACATCCTTCTGAATGGCAAGATAATGAGTGATTTTCCCGTCAGTCTGGCGGATCGGCGAGACAATCGCAAAATCAGTGTAGTCCTCACCGTTTTTACGCCGGTTGATGAACTCGCCCTGCCAGATTTCCCCTCTATGCAAGGTCTGCCACAGCGACTGATAGACCTCAGGGTGAGTGAGTCCGGACTTGAAAAAGCCCGTCTTGCGGCCGACCGCCTCGCTTGCGCTATAGCCTGTGATCGCAGAAAAAGCAGCATTAACATATTCGATCACGCCATTCGTATCGCAGATCACGTTGCTGTTAGGGCTCTGCTCAACCGCCTGAGAGAGCTTGCGTAACTCGGCTTCGTCTTTTTTGCGCTGACTGATATCGTGCAAAAATGAAAAGCAGCGCCCTCCCTCAGCCTCCATATACGTGACATTGACCTCAACCGGCCACAGATGACCGCTCCAGGTTTTGTGCATCGTTTCAAACCGTGCGTGCCCCCTGCTCTGCCACCCCTTTCAGCACATGAGCCACCTCATCCTGCGCCATTTTCGCTTCCAGATCGCAGATATTCATTTTCACCAGTTCATCTGTGCTGTAGCCTGACAAACAGGAATAGGCATCATTCGACTCCAGTATGCGGCCCTGCATATCCACCACCAGAAAGCCATCCTTGGACGTTTCAATCACGGCGCGATACTGTAACTCGTGCTGGCGTATCTGTTCGAAATTTACTTCATTGAATTGAAGCTGCATCTTGCGCAGCGCCAGCATATTGCGCACACGCGCCGTGAATTCAACGGTATCGAGCGGTTTCATAATGAAATCATTGGCCTGCAATTCCAGCGCACGCAACTTGACTTCACGCTCGATTGACGCCGTCACCATAATGACGGGCACCATCATTTTCCCGGGGAGCGCGCGAAACCGTTTGATGAATTCCAACCCGTCGAGCACCGGCATCATGTAATCGACCAGCAACAAATCGGGCGCATGGGATTCACACCAGACGAGCCCCTCGGTCGAGTCGGTAAAACTCACCGGCACCACGCCCTCTATCCGCTGCAACAACTGAACAATCAGCGAGACATTGATCGCGTTGTCATCGACTACCAGAACCGTAAATTCCATCTCAGTCACTTTTTTGTTAAACGGCGCTATCGTCCCGACACCATCGCGTGCACTGCACTGATTTTCCCGGCGATCTGCTGCAAGGGAATCTCTTCACAGACCGCCCCCAGTTTCATCGCCTCTTTCGGCATGCCATACACCACGCAGGAGTCTTCATTTTGCCCGAGCGTATAGGCCCCGGCATCACGCATCTCCTTCAAGCCGCGGGCGCCATCATCCCCCATCCCCGTCATGATGATGCCCAGCGCATTCTTGCCGGCAAATTTGGCCACCGAACGGAATAACACATCCACCGAAGGGCGGTGACGGTTCACCAGCGGGCCTTCAACGACCTCGACGTGATATTGCGCCCCGCTGCGCTTGAGCAGCATGTGCTTGCCGCCCGGCGCAATCAAAGCGCGACCGGGAATCACGCGGTCATTGTTTTTCGCCTCCAGCACCTCGATCTGACACAGACTATTCAAGCGCTGGGCAAAGGCTTCGGTAAACATCTCCGGCATATGCTGCACGATCACGATCCCGGCACACACGCGCGGCAGTGCGGTCAATACCGCCTCTAACGCCTGAGTCCCGCCGGTTGACGTGCCGATCGCGACAATCTGCTCGGAGGTCATGCCTAAACGGGCGCCGCCCGGGGGGGGCAAAATCGCATCGGCATTAAGTTTTTGACTGGCGACAGGTGGACGCAACGTGGTATTGGTCAATCGACGCATATTCGCACGCGCGGCAGCCTTAACAGCGCCCACCAGATCGTTGGATGCATCTTCCTGCAAATACCGTTTAACGCCGATCTTAGGTTTGGTGATGATGCTGGTGGCACCCGCCGCCAGCGCCTGCATGGTCGCCTGCGCGCCTTTTTCAGTCAGCGTGGAACAGATCACCACCGGCGTTGGGCGCTCGCTCATGATCTTGTTCAGGAAAGTCAGTCCATCCATGCGCGGCATTTCAATGTCGAGCACGATGACATCCGGCCACTGCACCTTCATCTTTTCCATCGCAAAGATCGGATCCATCGCCGTCGCATACACCGTGATTCCCGGATCAGATTCAAGCACCTGCTTGACAACCTCACGCACCACAGCAGAATCATCAACAACCAACACTTTAATTTTACTCATTTTTTTCCTGATTTTCTGTGATCCACATGGATCAGACCCACTTCACCGCTCCACACATCGAACAGAACCTTGCGGTGACCAAAGCTGCCCAGATGATCGTAATCGAGCGGAAAACCGTATTGATTCAGTAGGCTGTGAGCGCACTCGATATTCTGCAAACCGATATCAGTGGACGTGGCCGCCCGGCCGCCAAACATATTGCCGCCGCCATAAATATGCACCTGATAACTGGCAGGTTTCGTACGGCGCTGCGCAATTTCCTGCATAAACATCGCCATCGCCTCATCGCCATATTTGCCATCGAGCGGAAAGTTTCCTCGCGGCTTGTTGCGACTGGGCAGCATAAAATGACACATGCCGCCGTGCGCCAGAACGGGATGCCACAACACGATGGAGACACAGGAACCGAGCAAGGTGGTAATGCGCAAGCGCCCCTCACCGAAGCAAAAATCACCCGGTTTCAGATAAACCTCACGTTCAGGCTTGACCGCATTCATGCTCAGGGTTTTCTGTAGATTGTGGGTTTTATCGAAGTCAGCACATTGGTGATCCCGTTCAATGACTCCGAGTGGCCCACAATCAGATAGCCGCCTGATTTTAAGCTGCGTATCAAATTAGCCACCACGCGCTGTTTTGTTGGAATATCAAAATAAATCAATACATTACGTAAAAATATCACGTCGTACTCGCCCATTTTCTTCATGCCTTCGACATTCAGATTGAGCTGTTCAAAATGTACATGCTGACGCAATTTCTTATCAATCAGGAAGGTTCCTGCCTGATCATCACGCCCTTTGAGGCAAAATTTCTTCAAGTAAGGCACGTGTATTTTGTCAGCTTCTGCCAGACGGTAATGACCGCGCCGCGCCTGCTCCAACACCGAATGACTGATGTCGGTGCCAAGAATCTCCCATGACCCGTCCACCCCCAGTTTGTCGGCCAGTACCATGGCGATGGTATAGGCCTCAGCACCGATGGAGGCCGCGGCACTCCACACACGGTACACATCGCCGCTCGCAATGCTTTTGGGCAGTATCTCCTTGAGAAACTCGAAATGCTGCGGTTCTCTGAAAAAGTACGTCTCATTGGTGGTTAACAAATCGACCATAAAGCGCAACTCATCGGCGTGGGATGGATCGGTGATGTATTTGTAATATTGCGTATAGGTATCGAGCCCTAACGCAATCAAGCGCTTGGACAGTCGCCCTGTCATCAATACTTTTTTTGCATCGGACAGCGAGATGCCCGCGATATCGTAGAGCAGACTGCTCAAACGTTTGAATTCCGTATCGTTAATTTCGTAACTCATAATTCCCAAATGACGCCTAAAATTGCAGAGCCTGACTCAGGGAGCCTACCTCTTCCATCGCCTCATCCAGAATACGGCTGAGCGTTTCCTCACCTATCACCATTTCAATTTGCGCGGTCTGCAACTGCCCCGCCGCCATCCCTTCCAACTGATGCAAAGGGGATGTGACAGGCGTCAGTTCTTCAGCGAGCAGCAGCGTATCAGCCATCGTCTCGGGCGGCATGGCCAAAAACCCATCCCAAAACACTTCCATTTCTTCAAAAACGGCTTCAGGAATGGAGAGTTTTTTGAGTACCGCACGGCCGACCAGCACCTCACCGTAATCCATCCAGTCGGAGAAATCGCCGTCCAGCAAACCCGGGAATTCATCCGCCCGCGACAGCATATAAAAACCGCCGATTTCGTGAATGATGCCGGCGAACATGGCCGTTTCGGGATTCTGTAATGTGACGTGACGCGCAACCACCTGCGCTAAAGACGCAACATGCGCCGTGTGCTGCCAGAGTTGATTCACCAGTTCCCGATGACGCGGATCGGTCGAGACACCCGCCATCTGCCGCGTGACCAGCGCCATGACCAGCGAGCGCACCACATTGAACCCCAGGCGCATGACAGCAATTTCCACATCCGAGATCTCTTGTCCGGAACGGTTGTAGAGCACCGAATTGGCAATGGCGATCACGCGTGCCGCCAGCAGTGGCTCAGCCTGTATCAGGCGTGCTGCCACATCGAGCGCGCAATCCGGGTCATCGAGCGCCTGACGTAACTTTAGGGCAAGTTGCGCGCCGGTCGGAAAAGCCAGCTCCCCTTCGGCCACATCGAGCGCGATTTGCTTGAAAATTTCACGTTTATCCATGGTGCGCATCATACATCCATTACACTGTATTTTCGTGACACGCATCATACCGCGAAGTGACATATACCTGTAGAATGACCGCGTTAATTCAAATGTGTGAGTGCCATATTCATGCAACTAAACCATGATCCATCAAACAGGTAAGGATTTTGAGCGCATCGCCCGGAATATCAATCCCGGCGGATGGGCCATCGAAGCGGAGCGTCCTATCTCGACACTGCTCGGTTCCTGCGTCGCCGTCTGCCTGTTCGATCCCATCCTGAAAATTGGCGGCATGAACCATTTTCTGCTGCCCACCACCAGCACCAGCAACACCGACATTGACGTCATCCTCAACGGCGACTATTCCATGGAAGTGCTGGTCAACGGCCTGTTGAGCAAGGGTGCAAAAAAGCCCAGACTGCTCGCCAAAGCCTTCGGCGGCGGCACCATCATCAGCTCAATCCGCATGGCAATCGGCGAACGCAATGCGGCCTTTGCCAACGAGTGGTTGCAGCGCGAAGGCATCAAGCTGGTCGCCTCGGATTTCAACGGCCCCTGGTCGCGAAAAGTGGTGTTTATTCCCCAGAATGGCGACGCCTACTGCCGGCGCATTCCGACCACGCAGGCCAGCGCCATCGATGTCGCGCGCGCAGAGCAGGAATACGAACGGATGCTGACTGAGAAAAAGAAAACAACCGTAAAGAAAATCGAGCTGTTTTAACAGGTCTTTTCGACAAAAATTTACCCGTTGCTATAAATATCAGACGTAAATACTATGAACAATAAATCGATTCAGTCGACTTTCAACGGTTTAAAATTAAAAACCAAAATACTACTGGTGGTTAACAGCATCACCTTAGTGCTGCTCTCGTTAGCAACGGTCGTGCTCTACCAGTCCATCAAGCACATCATGCTCGATTCCGTGCAACATCGTGCGGAAGAAATCGCCAATGAGGTCATCGACGGCGCCAATATGCTGATGGTAACGGGACAAATCAGTAAACATGAAAACATCACCCTGCTGCTGAAAAAAATAGCCAGTGCGGGCCATGTCACCAAACTTAGTCTGATGCGTACCGAACAGGTTGTCAGGCAATTCGGCCCCGGCACCGAACAAATCGTCGATGCAGTACAACGGGGCGTCATCAACGACAAAACGCCCTCCTACACGTTTATTCAACGAAATGGCGCTCATCTGTTTCGGGCGGTCACCCCCTACGTGGTCAGCCGTGATTTTCACGGTACCGATTGCCTGTCTTGCCACAAAGTCGAGTCGGGCAGCGTCAACGGGGTCTCCGATATCGAGATCGACCTAAGCGATGATTTCAAGCTATTGCACAACATCATCCTGTCGCTGGTTGCAGGACAACTTCTATTGCAAATTGTGCTGTTTTTTGTCATTAAATGGGCGGTACGCCGCTTCGTTGTCACGCCGCTCAACGAGGCGGTGGATATCGCGAACCGGATTGCGGATGGTGACCTTTCAATTACGATTAAAATCGCCAGCGAAGATGAGGCAGGTCAATTGCTGCGCTCCATGCAGCATATGACAGCCAACTTAAACAGGTTCATCAATGACATGAGCTGTGCATTAGAACAAATCACCCAACAAGAGGGAAAAATCAATCTCATCGAAGAAGCCAGCCTCAAGGGCGAATTTCTAAGATCGGTACAGCTCACCAATGGTGCGCTGCAACAGATTTCCGTACACCGTGAACGCATTCAGGACGACCTGTTCCGCGGCAAACTCGATGGCATCAACAGTGCAGGACTACTGGACAATCTCGGCCACAGCCAGGAAGATTTGATGGAGGTCGCACAAGTGGTCGACAGCCTGTCCGCCTTTGCCTCCCAGTCGGCCGAGGCGGCTGAGGCCGGCGCGGAAGAGTCCAGATCGGCGACAGCGCAGATTGAACACCTCTCGCTACAGTCAACCGCACTCGAACAGGCCGTTAATCATTTAAGCTTAGAAGGCAACAAGGCGCTGGACTCCACCCAGCAGATCGATGTGATTGTGAAAAAAGTCAACCTGCTCGCGCTCAATGCGGCGATTGAAGCGGCACGCGCCGGGGAAGCGGGCCGTGGCTTTGCCGTGGTGGCTGACGAAGTTCGCAAGCTATCCGAAATGACGGCGGTGTTTTCCAACGATATCCGCCTATCGCTTACCGCCGTGGCCACCGAGGCCACCCGCATGCAAGGCTCGGCGCAGTCGATGAGTGCGGCAACCCAACTCTCGCTGGACAGCACGTACCGTGTCAAAGAAAAACTCGATCAGGTCAGCGCCTCCGCCGCGACCTCGAGCGCCTCCTCCCTGCTTGCCAAGTCGCTGACCGTCGCATCTTTAGCCAAAATTGACAGCTTTACCATGAAACAGGTGGCGTACCGCGAAGCGCGCGGAAAAACGGCTTTTCAATCCAGTGAACTGAATTTTTCCAGCATTGATGCATTGATCGAACAGGTGCCGGACACACACCGACACACCCTGCGCGCACTGGCTAACAAGATGACCCAGGCAATCGACACCGCCGTTCAGTCGCTGCATGCCGGCAATCAGGGCATCGAGGCTTTTGAACGAATGGAACGCGCCAATCAGGAACTCACCGAAGCGATTGAAACAGCGCTCGCCAGCGTACGTTCAACAACCGAAATCGCTCAAGATACTGGCATCAAGATTGATTTGTTTTAACACGCAGGCAATATAATCCTGCCACACTAAAATGGTTTTGTAATGTTATGATTGCCGCCTGATCAGTTTTCACAGATGGAGGAAAGATGCGGGCGTCCCACATGAGCACGACTCAAATCCGGCATAACCTTTTGTCAAATGAACACTAAGCTAAAATCGCTGCTCCTCAGGCAACTGCACAAGCTGGGACTCGATAGCGGGCAGCCGCCAGACATCAATGGCTGGCGGGATTTGTTGTCCGTCATCGAGCAAACCTATCATGAGGCCGAGCAAGATCGCACCGTGGCTGAACGCTCGCTCGCCGTTTCTTCAACTGAAATGAATGAGCGATTCCAGCACCAGCGGCATGCCGATGAAGTGCGACTGCGCACGCTGTTCAACACCATCCAGGATCTGGTCTGGCTCAAAAACCCCGAGGGCGTCTACCTTGCCTGCAATCCGGTGTTTGAAGGTCTGTTCGGCGCAGTGGAAGCAGACATCGTAGGCCGCACCGACTACGATTTTGTCGACCGCGAACAGGCGGATTTATTTCGAGAACATGATCGCCTCGCCATCGCGAATGGCACTGAATACATCAATGAAGAATGGCTGACGTTTCGTCAGAGCGGTTATCGCGGCCTGTTTGAAACGACCAAAACGCCGATGTATGACGATGCGGGGCAGCTGATCGGCGTATTCGGCATTGCGCGCGACATCACGCAACGCAAACAGGTGGAAGCGGCCTTACAAGCCAGCGAGCAACGCGCCCGAAGTCTGGTCGACAAGCTACAGGTCGGGGTCTTATTGCAGTCTACCACGTCCGAAATTCTGCTCAGCAATCAGATTGCGCTCGATCTGCTGGGACTCACCGAAGCACAACTACTGGGAAAATCCTCTTTCGATCCTGACTGGAACGTCATCCACGAAGACGGCTCCCCCTTCCCTAGCAGCGAACACCCGGTACCGGTGTCCATAGTCACTAAAAGTCTGGTTCACGACATCGTGATGGGGGTCTATCGTCCCGTCACACGTGACCGCGTCTGGCTGCTGGTCAGCGCCGCACCGCAACTGAATCAGGACGGTGATATTGAGCAGGTCGTCTGTACCTTCGTCGATATCACCGAACGGAAGCAAATGGAGGAACGACTTCAGCTCACCCAGTTTGCCAGCGACTCTGCGCCAGACGGCATCCTCTGGGTGGATGAAGGTGCGCGCATCTGCTACGCCAATGAAGCCGCCGTACTCAGTCATGGTTTTAGCCATGCAGAATTACTGTCGATGACAATCCATGATCTTGACCCTGATTTCCCGTCTGAGGTATGGCCGGCACACTGGCAGGAATTGCAGCACAAGGGAGGCGTCACGCTCGAGACGTGCCACAAAAGGCGCGATGGCTCGATTTTCCCGATTGAGGTCTCGGCGAACTTCGTCAAGTTTGGCGACAAAGAATACAACATTGCCTACCACCGCGACATCACCGAACGCAAAAAATCGGAAGCCGCACTGCGCTATAGCGAGCAGCGACTGCGCGATGTGAGCGAAGCCTCCGGCGAATACATCTGGGAAATCGATATCAACCTGGGCTACACCTTTGTCTCAAACCGCGTCTTAGAAGTCAAGGGATACACGCCTGCGCAGTTGCTGGGCCGCACACCCGCCGAATTCATGCCGGCTGAGGATGCCGCGCGTGTCGCCGAGATCGTCAATCTCGCTATCAGTGAAAATAAGCCCTTCAGATTACAACATCGCGACATCACGCCGGGCGGCGCCGTCATGTGGGAAGAAGTCAATGGTGTGCCATTTTATGACGATGCAGGAATCTTGCTCGGGCTGCGCGGCACGGGGCTGAACATCACCGGACGAAAATTAAAAGAGGAGCAACTCAGGGTTGCCGCGGTCGCCTTCGAAACCCACGAAGCCATTATGATCACCGATGCCGCAGGCACGATCATACAGGTGAATCAGGCATTTCAGCACATCACAGGCTACCAGTCGGACGAAGTGCTGGGGCAAAATCCGCGCATTTTGAGTGGCGGCCGCAACGACAAATCGTTTTATACCGAAATGTGGCAACAGCTGATAAAGTTTGGCACATGGCGCGGTGAAATATGGGACAAGCGCAGGAACGGACAGACTTACCCGAATTGGATGACCATTACGGCCGTGCGTGACGACAACGGCGTGACGACCGAATACGTTGCCATCTTCAGCGATATCACACAGCGCAAACAAGCAGAGGAAGAAATCCGCAATCTGGCCTTTTACGATGCGCTCACCCGCCTGCCCAACCGCCGTCTGCTGCTCGACCGCCTGCATTTGGCACTGTCAATCTCGAGCCGCAGCAACCTCTATGGTGCGGTGCTGTTTCTCGACATGGACCGATTCAAGACGCTCAACGATACGCTGGGACATGACTACGGCGATCTGTTGCTGATCGAGGTGGCTGAGCGCATCAAACTGTGCGTGCGTGAAATCGACACCGTGGCACGTTTAGGCGGCGACGAGTTTGTCATATTGATCGAAGAAATCGCTCCTGTCGCCGAGGATGCCTCGAAACATATTGCCGCCATCGCCGAAAAAATCCGCAACGCACTCTCGTGCCCGTACCAGCTCAAGGACAAACATCATCACAGCTCGCCCAGCATAGGCGTCTGTTTGTATCGCGGCGTTGAGGAGTCAACGGACGATTTGCTCAAACACGCCGATATGGCCATGTATCAGGCCAAAGATTCCGGTCGCAATGCCGTGCGTTTCTTCGACCCGCTGATGCAACAGGCCGTTGAAGCCCGCGTCACATTGGAAAACGACCTGCGCCATGCGCTGCCGAATGACCAGTTACAACTGCATTATCAAATTCAGGTCGACGATAACCATCGTGCGGTCGGCGCAGAAGCCCTGGTACGCTGGATACACCCGATACGCGGCATGGTCTCACCCGCGCACTTCATACCGGTCGCAGAGGAAAGCTCGCTGATCCTCGAGGTTGGCGATTGGGTACTGGACACGGCCTGCCGCCAACTGGCCAGCTGGGCGTCCTCACCGTTGACCGCTCAGTTGACCCTGGCGGTCAATGTCAGCGCACAGCAATTCAAACAGACAGGCTTCGTCGAACACATTGCCTCCGTCATGCGCACTTACCGCATCGTGCCGCAACGCTTAAAGATCGAACTGACCGAGAGCGTGGTGCTCAACGATGTGAATGACATCGTGCAGAAAATGCATGCCTTAAAAGCACTCGGCGTTAAACTGTCGATGGACGATTTTGGTACCGGCTACTCGTCGCTTTCCTACTTGAAAAATTTACCGCTCGATCAGCTCAAAATCGACCAGAGTTTTGTGCGCAATATCGCAACCGATGAAAACGATGCGGTGATGGTCAAAACCATCATCGCTATGGCACAGAATTTCCGGCTGAATGTGATTGCAGAAGGCGTTGAAACAGCGGCGCAACTGGCGTTCTTACGGCAGAACGGTTGCATGTGCTATCAGGGCTATTACTTCGGGAAACCCGTGCCTATCGATCAGTTTGAAAAGCAGCTCGAAGAATTGGCAAAACCTGTGTGATAAGCCAGATGCGAGCCGGAAAGTTGTGAACTTCCCGGCCCTACCCTATTAGAACCGTTCGAAATCCTGTTCGTCAGGCGCACCGATGACATACTGATTGGAAGACTTTTTAACGGTGGCTCTGGCAGGCGCTGCCGTCTTGCCGCGACCACCGTTGCTATGTCGCACGGGCGTCAAGGTATTTGCCGCTGAGTCGCTCAGTTTGAAGAAGGTCATCACCGATTGCAACTGCTCGGCCTGACTGCTCATCTCCTCAGCCGTTGCCGCCAATTCTTCCGAGGCGGAGGCATTTTGCTGGGTAGTCTGATTCAACTGCCCCATCGCGCTGTTGATTTGACCCACGCCGCTTGCCTGCTCACTCGAAGCCGAGGCGATTTCCTGCACCAGATCGGAGGTCTTATTGATCGAGGGTACCATCGCCTCCAGTAGCTTGCCGGCTTTTTCCGCCATGCTCACGCTGCTGCCAGCCAGTTCGCCAATTTCTTGAGCCGCCACCTGAGAGCGTTCAGCCAGTTTGCGCACTTCAGCCGCTACAACCGCAAAACCCTTGCCGTGTTCACCGGCACGCGCCGCTTCAATCGCCGCATTCAGCGCCAGCAGGTTGGTCTGGTACGCGATATCGTCCACGATACCGATTTTGCCCGCGATCTGTTTCATCGCGGTCACGGTATTTTCCACCGCCTGACCGCCTTCGGTCGCCTCCCTAGCCGCTTTACCTGCCATGCCGTCGGTGACCTTGGCATTTTCGGTATTTTGATCAATGGAAGCGGTCATCTGCTCAATCGAGGCGGTCGTTTCTTCAACGCTGGCCGCCTGTTCACTAGAGGCTTGTGACAGCGATTGCGCCGTCGCGCTGATTTCCTCGGAGGCGCTGGAAATTGAATCTGCGTTAGCACGCACCGCGGTGATGATTTCAGACAGCTTGGCGACCATCCCCTTGATGGCAAACAGCGCACTGCTGGTGTCGTTAGCATGAATCTGCACGTTGACCGTCAGATCGCCATTCGCGACACGCTGAACGACTTCTGACACGTAGCCCGGATCGCCACCTAATTGCGCCATGATGCTGCGCACGATCATCAACCCAACCGACAAGAAAATGACGATCAGGACAGCAGCCCCTCCCAGCATCAATTTGTTGGATGAACTCTCAACTTCAGTAGCCGTTATAACCGCCTCATCGCCATACTTGATATTCAACTCGACCAGTTTACCCAGGGACGTTTCGGCAACAGCAAACAAGGGTTTGGCCACTTCGCTGCGTTGATAAAACTCGGCAAACAAGGTTTTTTGCTGCGCCTCGCTGGTATTGCTGCCCAGACTGTGGATCGTTTCAGAGACTTTTGCATCGGCCAATTTCCAGGCATCCCATTCCTTGACGAACTGCCCCCACACCTGCTCTTCTTCCTTGGTTTGCGGCAGCGGTTCATACAGTTTCCAGCCCGCTTCAATGCGCTTCCATGCGTCATCGCGGGTTTTGCTTACCTCGACAAATTTTGCCTGTGCCTTATAATCGTTCTCAAAAAAAGCGGCAGAACGGTTAGCAGAACGCACGGCAGTCTGCCCTTCGTTCATGGACTCCAGACCCACTATGGAAGGCAGACGGTTTTTGCCGATCTCATCCATCGCGCTGGAAATATTGGCCATCCCCGTCCAGCCTATCCCGCCCACCACCAGTAAAGCCAGAATAGCGACCGTCATCAAACCGATGAGTTTTGCCTTTAAAGTCAGATTATTCATTTTGATCACCCCAATATCACTGATAGTAACTACTAAAAATTAACCCGCACTGCGCTACGTTTTATCAGGCCATCAACTCAGCTGGCACGTTCGACTGTCCCAACATCGACAATTCATCAACCGACAACACCTTATCGGCATCGAGAATGATGACGAATTTTCCCGCCACCTTACCCATACCGCCAATGAAATCGACACGGATCTTTGCGCCGAAAGCCGGTGGCGGTTCGATCTCTGCTTGTGGAATCTCCAGCACTTCGGAGACGCTATCGACCATCACGCCGATATCCTGACGGGTTTCTTCGTCGCTCTGCACCTCGATGATCACGATGCAGGTGCGGCGCGACACCTCCGTCTTACCGCGTCCGAAACGCGCCGACAAATCCACTACCGGCACCACGCTACCGCGCAGGTTAATCACCCCGCGGATGAAGCCGGGCATCATCGGCACTTCCGTCAGACTACCGTATTCGATGATTTCCTTGATATTGAGAATGGCGATGGCAAACATTTCACCACTCAACAAGAAGGTTAGATATTGATGATCATCAATTGCTGCGCTCACCGCCGTTTTCGCGGCAACCGGCAGATTTTTAGCTGTACTCATGTTCATCCCCCTCAGAAACGTTCAAAGTCTTGCTCGTTGGGCGCACCACTGGCATATTGATTCGCTTTTCTGGCTGGCGCCCGTGACGCCGGGCGTGCTGCCGGCGCGCGCGCACTATGACGTGCCGGTGTCAGGCTTTGTACCGCCGTATCGTCGAGTTTGAAGAAGGTCATCACCGATTGCAACTGCTCGGCCTGACTGCTCATTTCCTCAGCCGTTGCCGCCAACTCTTCAGAAGCAGAAGCATTTTGCTGGGTAGTCTGATTCAACTGCCCCATCGCGCTGTTGATTTGTCCCACGCCGCTTGCCTGTTCACTCGACGCTGAGGCGATTTCCTGCACCAGGTCGGAGGTCTTGTTGATCGAGGGCACCATCGCCTCCAGCAGCTTGCCGGCTTTCTCCGCCATGCTCACGCTGCTGCCGGCCAACTCGCCAATTTCTTGAGCTGCAATCTGTGAACGTTCAGCCAGCTTGCGCACTTCAGCCGCCACCACCGCAAACCCCTTGCCGTGTTCACCGGCGCGTGCCGCTTCAATCGCCGCATTCAGTGCAAGCAGATTGGTCTGATACGCGATATCGTCGACGATACCGATTTTGCCGGCGATCTGCTTCATCGCGGTCACGGTATTTTCAACTGCCTGACCGCCTTCGGTCGCCTCCCTAGCCGCTTTACCAGCCATGCCGTCGGTGACCTTGGCGTTTTCGGTATTTTGATCAATCGAGGCCGTCATCTGCTCAATCGAGGCGGTGGTCTCTTCAACGCTGGCCGCCTGTTCGCTGGAGGCTTGCGATAACGATTGCGCCGTTGCGCTGATTTCCTCGGCTGCACTGGAAATTGAATCCGCGTTAGCACGCACTGCCGTGATAATTTCAGTCAGCTTGCCCACCATGTTCTGCATCGCGGTCAGCAACTGCCCTGTTTCGTCGGTCGAATGCACCTCAATCTTGACGTTCAGATTACCCTGCGACAACTCATTGGCCACATCCACCGCTTCACCTAAGGGACGCGTGATACTGCGAGTGACCCAGAAAGCAAAACTCAGTGCAATCAAGATAGCCGCGAGCGATAAAATCAGTATCAGACTCTTCGCGCTTTCCACTGCCGTGTTCGCTTCAGTTCCGGTCTTGGTCATCAGATCAGACTGAAACTCAACCAAGGCGGTGACGGTCTTGATGTAATCCCCTTGCGTTTTGCGGATTTTGACGACCATCAACTCAATCGCCTCATCGCGTTTACCAGCCTTATGCAGCTCAAGGAATTTGTTCTGATCGTCGACATACACTTTACGTGCTTCGAGCGCTTCAGCGAGTTTTTTCTTGCCCTCTTCCGAATGAATTGTTTTTTCCAGCTTGTCAAAACGATCCAAAATGATCTTGCGCGCCTCTCCCACTCGATCCAATTCCTTCTGCACATCATCGGGCTTAACCAGCAGCGAATTGCGCATGGCGCGTGCGATCACGTTGTTTTGATCGATGATGTCATTGGCCATCACCGTCTTGGGAAACTTGTCGTTGATCACATCGCCGATATCCGTGCTGATCTGTGTTAAACGCAGATAGGACACCACAGAAATGGTCGCCAGCAACAGCACCATTAAACCAAAGCCGATCCCTAACCGAACACCAATACGCAAATTTTTAAACATGAAAATCTCCCTAATAATTATTGATCTGCCGCTTTATAACGATTTACTAAATTCCATTCTGCTGACTGGTCGTCAGTGCCACGAGTGACTGCACATCCAATATCAGTGCGACGTCCCCGGAACCCAAAATCGTAGATCCGCCGATACCCTTGATATGCTTGAAGATGGTGCCCAGCGGTTTAATCACCGTCTGAAATTCGCCCATCAGTTCATCCACCACCAGACCGATTTTTTGCCCCGCATGATGCACCACCACAATGTTCTCGCGGCGACCGCCGCCCTCGCTGACTTCGAACTGCTCGCGCAAGCGCACGAACGGCAGCACTTCGCCGCGCAGATTGATATATTGACGCGTCAGCGTGTCCGCCCTGTCCTTTTCCGAGAGTTCGATGCATTCGACCACGGTTCCCAGCGGAATCACATAAGAGGCGCGCCCCACGCCGACCAGGAAGCCGTCGATGATCGCCAGGGTCAGCGGCAAGCGTATCCGGAAAGTGGAGCCTTCGCCCTCGCGGCTCTCGACTTCAACCGAACCGCGCAGCGCCGTGATGTTGCGCTTGACGACATCCAGCCCCACACCCCGTCCTGAAATATTGGTGATCTTGTCGGCGGTGGAAAATCCCGGCTCAAAAATCAGTGCGAAAATTTCGCTGTCGCTGAGCACCTGATTCGCCCCGATCAATTCACGCTCACGCGCTTTCTTGAGAATTTTATCCCGGTTCATCCCGGCGCCATCATCCGTGATTTCGATGGCGATACCGCCTGACTCGTGATAGGCGTTTAACTTCAAGGTCCCGCGGGCAGGTTTTCCCTTAGCCAATCGCACCTCAGTCGGCTCAATGCCGTGATCAAGCGCATTGCGCACCAGATGCATCAAGGGATCACCCAGCTTTTCAACGACCGACTTATCCAGTTCCGCCTCGCTGCCGCTGATCACAAGCTCGATTTCCTTACCCAACTCGCGACTGGTATCGCGCACCACACGCTGAAAACGTGTAAAGGTTTCGCCGATCTGCACCATGCGTAACTGCAAGGCGCTGTCACGGATCTGTTCAACCAGCATCGAGATGACCGAGGTCGATTCCACCAGCGCCGTCTCGCCGCTTTTACGCGCCTGCATGTTGGCGCCTGCGCTGGCAATGACCATTTCGCCGACCAGATCAATCAACTGATCAAGTTTAGCGGCCTGCACGCGGATCAGTTGCGACTCGATGGTTTTCTTATCCGCCACCTTACCCTGTTTGACGGCTGCGGCTTCGACCACTTCCGCGGTCACCACCCCTTGATTGACCAGCAAGTCACCGATTTTTGGCTGTACCGTCCTGTCATCGACGCGGTCAGATTGGGTGTTTAACGCGATATCCAGTTCGTTTTGCGTCAGCGCGCCGCACAAAATCAAAATCTCGCCCAGACGCATGGTGTCTTCCGGCAGCGTCTCGATGGAACTGATGAAGTCGGCCAGCTTGCTGTGCGGCGGCCAGATATGCACCACGCAGTCATCACTGACAAATGAAAACACGTTTTCAATCTGTGATTTCTCAGCAGCCGACTTGTAGGAAATTTCAAAGCCCAGATAACAGGATTCCGCATCCATCTCATCGGCTTCCGGCATCGCATCAGGCAGCGTGGTCAGATGAACGATCTGCCCCAACTCCATCAGATAGCGCAAAAAGGACGCCGGATCCATGCCCTTGCGCAACACATCAGGGCCGAAACGCAGCGAGATATGCCAGTTATCGGTTTCCATCTCGCCGCCGCCGCTAGATTGCACACGGGCTTCGGTGAGTGCCACATCGCATTTGTCTGCTGGTGTCCCCAGATAATGCTGCAACTTCTCGCGCAGCGCTGCACTGGTCAGATTGACATCAGCCCCCGGCTGGCAATTGTTTTCGACGCAATTGAGCAACGCACCCAACTGATCTGCGCAAATGAGCAGCACTTCGACCAATTCCTGGTCTGCCACAATATTACCGGCACGCATTTCATCGAGCACATTTTCCAGCACGTGAGTAAACTCAACCACGAACTGGCACTCGATGACGCCAGCGCCTCCCTTGATGGTGTGAGCGGCCCTAAAGATCGCATTGATAATCTCAGGATCACTGCCACGCTCTTCCATCTGCAACAGATTGTCTTCCATCATCTGCAACAGCTCGCGGCCTTCGACGACAAATGCCTGCTGAATCTCGTCCATGTCACCCCCAAAAACGTATTAACTTCGTATTAACAACGCGACAACTGCTTGTATCAAACGCTAACGACGGCTACCTGACGCATGTTCATGCGCAGTAATCACCATAGGGTCGCCAAAATAGCCGGCCATATTGTATAAATCGAGCACTTCAGTCACCGCCTTGCTGTGGGCTGTCAGACGAACTGCTTTGCCCGCCTTGATGGCTTCGCGCTTGGTCAGTAGTAAAACCTGAAAGCCTGCCGTATCCATTTCGGCCACTTGCGATAAGTCTAAGTCCAGCTCGTCGCACGCGGTCAGCGCATCAAGCAGCATCTGCTTCTGCACGGCCGCATTGTATATGGTCATATCCTCTTTAACGGCAAGGGTGCTGTGTGTCATGTTTGGCTCTCCTTTTAACATTAAACACGATTCTTATCTCAATTTCATGACAGCGCGACAGACTGCCGGCTAAAACAATTCGATTTTCTGCTGTGCTGAACTTGCGGCGCTATGCGAACCGCCCACGGCAGCATCGTGAATCGCGCGCTGATGATCCATCACATAGCCCTGATAGATCTGTTCAAAGTGATCCTGAATCGACGCCGAGGTTGAAAAATCCTTATTGCGCATCATGTCGACCATCTGAACCACATGCGCATCGAGCCGCGATAGCGCCCCCTGCACCTGCTCGATCTGCTGACGCGTGACATCCTGAAACTGGATACTGGCTAACACCTCCATGAACATGGAAGACAAGGCTGTGCTGGTCTGTTTCAGACGAGCGAGCATTTCCTCATCGCGCTGCATCAAATGATGATAATTAGCGCTCATACTGTCCAGATGAGTTGAAAAACTCTCCAGCACTACTTTTTCTTGCTCGGTATTTTCGTTTTCTAGCTTATTTTTGAACTGTTCTTCAATGGTATGCGCAACACTGCCGATACCCTGCTGAATTTTCGAGACCGCAATATCCGTCTCGCCGGATAACTTGCGTACCTCGTCAGCCACCACAGCAAAACCGCGCCCGACTTCACCGGCACGCGCAGCCTCAATCGCCGCATTGAGCGCCAGCAGATTGGTTTGCGATGAAATCCCCTTGATCATATCGATCAACGAGGTCATCGAACGTGCCTGTTGAACCACCACCGAGATACTTTCACGGTCAGCTTCAAATTCGACGAAGCGGTTTTGTATGTATTGATTGAGATTTTCGATCAGCTGCACGTTAGAACTGACGTTTCGCTCGCCCGACTGTATCATCTGCTCGGCTTCCTGCGCGCCGCTGGACACCGTGGACACCAACTCTTCGATCACGCCGTCGATAAGCTGCAAACGCTCGACAATACCGAATGCAGAACGCTCAGTCTCCACCGTAATCGCATGTAACTGATCATTGAGCAGATGGGTCAGCGTAGGCAGATGACTCAAATCGCTGGCCGCGTTATTGATGATCGCCTCAAAACTGGCAACTTTTTTCTCCAGATCAAGCTGAGTCGAGCGCATCCCCAGCAATCGGTCATTAAAGATCGCCAGAGAAACCATGTTATTGACCAGAAAACTACCCAAAATAATGATCAGCGTGCCAACCGAGTCAGCCACCCTGTCGGTCATCCCGGCGACCGCATGCAACCAGTCGTGAAAGGGGATATGCAGCAGATAAACACCTACGGCACAGGTCACCGCCGTCAGCAGCGCAACCACGACCTGTCTTAGCTTGATTTGACGCGAGTTTAATAACATGGGGCGTCGAATCTGATTATTTAACCACGAGTTTGATGGTACCTATCAATTGCTCGGCATTCACAGGTTTAACCAACCACCCTGATGCCCCGGCGGCTTTGGCTTCGTCGCGTTTCGATTGCTGTGACTCAGTGGTCAAAAACAGAATCGGCATAAAACGGTGATTCGGCAATTTACGCACTTCACGGATAAATTCAATGCCGTTCATTCCAGGCATATTCAAATCGGTGATCAGCAGATCAGGCTTGAGTCCGGCTTTTAGCTTAGTGAGGCCTTCTTCTGCGCTGGCGGCTTTTTCTGTCGCATAACCGGCTTTGGACAGAATCGCGCTCATACTCAGCAAAATGGTGACGGAGTCATCGACGAGAAAAATGGTTTTCATGTTCTTGCTATTCCTTATTAGAAAAATGCCCTATAGGCAGTGCAGTATATCGGATTTCCAAAATATATTGCCATGAAAAATGCGTAAAAACGCCGACAATAAACGCATCCGCAAAGCATGACACGGACAACCGTATATAACTTATTGCTCAGACATACGAACGTACCCTCAGCCTGCCGGGTTGAGCATGTCCGCAAGCCCATCTACTCCGCCACGCATCGGCACTGATCTGCACATCACCCAGCGTCACCACAGCACGCAACTTGGCCGTCTTGCGCCGTGCAGCTGAACAACGACATGTTCTTTTTAAAGAATCAAGACTCCGGCCCAACTGGCGTTGCGTCATTGGTATCCAGCAATTCCACGGAAACATCCAAGTTGGTGTTGATATATCCTCGTGCATTGATTTTCCCCATCATTAAAAATGCCGCGGTTGATATATCGACTTGATCCCGCTGGCACTGCTTACTTTTGACATTATTTGAATGCTCGGCCGGACAAAAATCAGTGATATAAAGCACAACTGAACCCGCCGTTCTAGGGTGTAGCCCTAGCGTCTTCGACAATTCCTCAACAATGATATTCGGAACATAATTATTGACCGGCGGTGCCTTCAAATTAATTTGAGACGCCAAGGATTGCTCTCCGCTCTGCCCGCAACATTCTGCATCCAGACATTTAACCCTAATTTTTCTTCCACATAATGACCAATTCTCAGAGCAGGTAGGCTCTCCTTTCCCTGAGTTAGGCGAACACTTTTTCATGCCCAAAAAATTTATCGAATCACTTGGCGCCACGTGCCAAAGCCGGTAGTCACCTTTGTGAAACTTCATATCCGGCGCTACGTTGTCACAGGCTAAACCCCCTTTGAAGGTAGTCAATGCACCCATACTCGATTGCCACTTGCCATTCTTCTGAAAAGTATTGTCCGTGGTGTTGGTGATAGACAATGCCGCTATCCACTCTTTTTTCTGCTGGGACATGACCTCTACAGGCATCGGCTTTGAACCACCGTCATTTATTACAGGAACTGTCCCTGACGTTTGGCAAGCGGACAACACAATACAGAGTGCCCAGACAATTCCGCCAATCAAATATTTTTTGCTTTTTTTCAAGTTATAACCCTAGGGTGTCATGGATTTTGTGTATACGGAATTTCCTAATGCGGCAGAAAACAATCCTCAAGCTGGATAGTAAACCGGTTTAGCGCAGCCTTCCAATCTCGTATCGGCATCATTCATTTTTTGCTGATGCGGATGGTTAAAGAACAGAATAATGCACTATTACACCCGAAACCTGCGAATTTCAGTTTCCAAACCTGCCGCCAGTGAAGTCAGTCGATTAGCCGTGCTTGCGTTATCAGCCACCGCAGCGCTATTCGCCTCTGCCATTTGTGCAATCTGCTCAACATTTTTAGCAATATCGGTTGCGGCGACGCTTTGCTCCTTCAGCGCACTAGAAATTTCGCTCACCATATTCAACACACTTGCAGCACCCGATTCAATTCCGTGCATTGCTTCCCCTGCCTGACGCGCCAGATTTACGCCGTTTTCAACCCCCTCAACTCCCACTTCGATACCTGTCACAGCGTGCTTCGTTCCCTGCTGGATTGACGATACCATACGCGTAATTTCACTCGTTGAATTGGCAGTTCTCTCGGCTAACTTGCGAACTTCATCTGCAACAACAGCAAATCCTCGTCCCTGCTCCCCCGCACGTGCGGCCTCAATCGCTGCATTGAGTGCCAGCAAATTGGTCTGATCAGCAATATCCTTGATCACTTGAACAACCTGAGAAATTTGCGCAGATTCTCCCCCCAGCGACTCTATATCCTTGGATGAAGCATGAACCGCAGTTGAAATCCGTTTAATCTCATCAACAACAGAAGACACCAACTTTTCGCCGTGAGCGGACAGCTTTCCCGACTCATCAGACAATCGATAGGCTTGTTCAGAACTGCTCGTGATGTGATCGACACCGACCGTCAACTCTTCGATGGCGGCTGCAATACTGGTGGTCGCATCGCTTTGTGTTAATGCAGACGCCTTGAGCCTGAGAGAAGACGTACCAAGTTGCTGTGCCGCCGCCCCCAATTCCTTTGCACTACTTTGCGCGTGTACGATCAGGTTTCTAAATGCATCGATAACGCGATTGAACGAATTTGCAACATCCGCCATTTCATCCTTTGCATTGAGCGTCATGTGAACAGTCAAATCTCCTTCTGCTAACTTTTCTGCACTCTCGCGAACCCGTCTCACACCATCCACCACAGCAAGGGATGCCGCAATCATAAGATAGAGACTCAACAATATCGCTGACAAGGCGATTCCGAGTATCAAATACATCTTAGTACGCAATTTTCCATCTCGCTCTTCAACCGCTTTAATCAAAGAAGGGATCAGGTCATCATAAAAAAGCTGATAACCGGAATCGATGGTTTGCGTCGCCAGAGAAAAATACGCCTCCGGTGTAGTACTCAAATTCCCGGTAAGAATTTCATCGTTGACGATCTTAAGCATCTGTTCTTTTTGCGCCAAAAATTGCGCAGAACGGTCATCAAGGCGTGATTTCAAGTCCGGCCTGGCTTTGGCAACTTTATCAATATCAGCGCTGAGGAGACGCTGCGCATTACTGAGTTCTGACATTTGAATAGAAATGGCAATCTTACGCATTTCATCCATGCCTTTTTTTGCCAGAACAGGCGTTCCCAATGCACGCAGACGTCCTAAACGTTCCAGCACGATGGGTTGACGTACAACTGCCACTTCCATCAGATAATACGTATCCAGCTCCGGATCAAGCGTCAGCTCTGTCTGATCCGCAACGGTAATCATAAAAGTCAGCACCTGATCAATCAGTCGGGTATGCGCAGCAATATTCTCCTGCGCCGTCATGGCAAGCCCGCCTTCAGAGATGCTTTGCCAGCCCGTCTGTATCGTTTTCCAGACAGGCAATTCTTTTAGTTCACTAGGTAAGCTGCGATCAGTCGCCGCTAACGCCTCTGTCACTTCAGTTTGTTTGGCAGAACGCTTACTACTCATTTCCTGAGAACCGGACAACACCGCCGAAGATAATCCGCGGTGCTGCTGCATCACCTGTGCCAATTTATTGATGGGCTGAATAAAACCGGCACCTGAAAGCTCGTGCTGATTAGTCGTAATGGAAGCGGACAGGTAGGAATACAGAACGCTAAGCGGCACTATGGTGGCAATCACGCTGAATACGCCGACAAGCATGAATTTTCTTGAAAATATCAGTCTATTTAACAGAGCGATCGCGGGGGAAAAAAGGGCATTCATGGTTATCACTTTCAAAAAATTTGGTTTTCCCGGTCCATACTTTACAAATAGCAGTTAACAGCCACGCACATCGCTCAGCAGTTCCTTAATATCGAGGATTAGCACGATATCGCCTTCACTGGACATCGTCACGCCGGCAACGCCTTTAGGACGGAATGTATCGAGCGATTTAATCACAACATCATCGTGGCCGGCAAACCCGTCAGCCGATAAAATGAAGCTGCTGCTGCCGAACTGCATCAGCACACCGACTTCAGGCTCCTTGTCTGATGCATCCCAGCCGATCAATTGCGCCAGCGGCAATACCGGTAACACTTCACCACGTACCACCATGGTGGCGCGTCCGGAAATCTTTTGCAGTTGACCTGGCGTGACCGAGAGGATCTCGCGCACCATAGACAGCGGCACGGCGAACGACTGGTCGCCCAAACGCAGGATCAGCACAGGCAGAATCGCCAGCGTCAACGGCAATGAAATGGTGAACACGCTCCCCCTGCCCGGTATCGAGTCAATATTGATCGAGCCGTTGAGCTTATGAATATTGGTTTTCACCACGTCCATACCAACGCCGCGCCCTGACACACTGGAAATTTCGTCCTTGGTCGAGAAGCCCGGCAGGAAAATCAGTTCCAGACATTGATTTTCATCCAGCGTATTGGCGATTTCATGGGTGATAAGCCCCTTTTCGATTGCCTTGTTGCGGATGACTTCGGGACGCATGCCGCGACCGTCATCGGCGATCGTAATCAGGATATGGTCGCCCTCGTGACGTGCACTCAATTCAACCTGACTCAATTCCGGTTTGCCGGCCGCAATCCGGCCTTCGATGGTTTCCACACCGTGATCGACCGCGTTGCGAACCAAATGGACTAACGGATCGTTCAAATCCTCGATCATCGTCTTGTCCATTTCGGTGTCTTCACCGACCAACACCAGTTCAACATCCTTACCCAGCGAACGGGCCAGATCGCGCGCCAGACGCGGATATTTCTTGAACAACCGGCCGATCGGCTGCATGCGCGTCTTCATCACCGCATTTTGCAAATTCACCACCAGCATATCCAGTTGCGTGACCGACTGATCCAGTTCGCGCAAAGTATCCACATCGTGGCGCCCCTGCAAAATATCCGAACGCAAATGATTTAAGCGGTTTTTGGTCAAGCCGATTTCGCCCGACAGATTCAACACCTGATCCAAACGCTCGGTATCGACGCGTATGGTGGTCTCTTTCGCTTCCTTGACCATCACGTCGCCATCGCGGCGCCCTACCGTTGCACCCGGCACGTCATTGTTACGACGGCCAAAGGCCTTTTTAGTCGATTCCTCTTCAGAAATCGCCTCGGCAATTTTTTCTTCGTCGCGCGTCACACCCACCGTCTCGACGATGTCCGTGCCCGTCAACGCGGTATACAGTGCGTTCCAATCTACATTGGACGCGGGCTGAGCCGGCGCAAACATATCGGATGTCGGTGTCGTGCTGGCGGCAACAGGCGCTTTAACCTCAGCCATCACCGCACGGCCTTCCAGCGCTGCTTTGAGATTTGCCAGCATTTCCTCAGGCGCACCCTGAGGCTGCTGACCCTGCTGCAGCGCACCGAACATCTTTTTGACTTCAGCCGTCGCCGCAAAAATAACGTCCATCAACTCAGCACTGAGTGTCAATTCACGATTGCGCAGCTTATCGAACAGATTTTCAGTCAGATGACACAGCGTCACAAGTTCCGTGGCGTTTAGAAACCCCGCGCCCCCCTTGATGGTGTGGAATCCCCTGAAAACCTCGTTCAGCAGATTACTGTCATTAGGACGCTTCTCCAGATCCATCAATTTGCTATCTACATCGGAGAGCATCTCGCCCGCCTCAAGCAAAAAGTCGCTCAACAGTTCTTCCATGCCTGCAAAATCGTTCATGTTACTTCTCCTATGGGGAGTGGTGAGTGGTGAGTCGTGAGTGGGGAAGTAAACAGGCTACTTTCCACCGAGGCACCGACGCGCCACTGACTACTGAGGCACGAAGTGCCGTTCTACTGACCAGACTCAATTAAAATCCCAAACTTTCCAGCAAATCATCTACCTGATCCTGACTGGTGACGACGTTGGTGCGCAAATGCGGGTTGATGACAGGTCCGTTTAACAGGCCCGCATCGTACTCAGCTTTCACCGAGGGAGGTGCATTTTCCAGCAACAGCGCGAGCAGTTGCTGCTCCATACTCTGCGTGAGTTCGATAATCTTTTTGATCACCTGGCCGGTTAAATCCTGGAAGTCCTGCGCCATCATGATTTCCATCAGATATGCGTTGGTCATCTTAGTCTGCTTAGGCACGTTTTCTAAAAACGATTGCGTTTCCATCACCAGCGACTTGAATTGATCTACATTCAATTGTTTATTAAACAGCATCTGCCACTGTCCCCCTAAGCGGTGCGCTTCGAGCTCCATACCTTGCACGAGCGGTTGCGCCGCTTCCGTCGCATTCAGTACCCGCTCAGCGGCCTGTTGGGTCAACGTGGCAACATAATTCAAACGGTCACGGGCATCAGGAATTGAAGAAGTCGCCTTTTCAATTTCCTTGTTTAACCCCAACTCGCGCAGTGTGTCGTGCAGGGTTCTTGTCATCTGCCCCAATTGATTGAGCACATTACCAGATGCTGCCACGCTCTTTTCAGACGTGGCGGGAACGAACGGCTCTTCAAGGGCATTTGCTGCAACGATGCTGTCAAACAGCGATTCTAAATCGTCACATTCCTCGACTGCATTATGGGTGGCCATATCAGCTCTCACTTATTCATGTTTTGAAATATTTTTTTCAACTTCTCATCCAGCGTAGCGGCCGTAAACGGCTTAACGACATAACCGGATGCGCCCGCCTGAGCCGCTTCGATGATATTTTCGCGTTTAGCTTCCGCAGTGACCATCAACACAGGCAAGTGTTTGAGTTTGACATCCGCGCGAATCTCACGCAACAACTCAATCCCGGTCATATTGGGCATATTCCAGTCGGACACCACGAAATCATAGGTCTCAGACCGTAACTTCCTTAATGCCTCCACACCGTCTTCCGCCTCCTGAACATTGACGAAGCCCAACTCCTTGAGCAAATTTCTGACGATGCGTCGCATCGTCGAAAAATCATCCACAACCAAAAAACGCGTACTTTCAATTCCCATGAAAACCTCCTAAATACAGGATTAAGGATTGAGGATTTAGGATTCAAAATTGAGGTGCGATGATCGAAAAAATACTTCCACCCGCTTTTAGCTCAACCCTCGATCCTCGATCCTCGCGCCTGTCCTTAAGTCAACAACGGTCTGAGCGTTGAAGACAAAACCATCGAATCAAATTTTGACACATAGTAATCAACCCCCACCCGTTTTCCCATCGCGCGATTCGCATCCGATGACAAGGACGAATGCATCACGACTGGAATCCCGTCAAACCGGTGATCAGACTTAATATTCTGGGTCAATACATAGCCATCCATTTCCGGCATTTCCGCATCGGTCAGGATCACCTGCATCTGATCGTGCAGGGGAACACCGGTGCTGTGCGCTGCATCTGCCATGGTTTTGAGCCGGTCCCATGCTTCACGACCGCTGTTGGCCTGAATATGTTTAACCCCCATCTTATCGAGCACCTCGGCAATCTTGCGGCGCGCGACCATCGAATCATCAGCGAAGAAAACGCACAGGTCATGCCCCGCGTCGATCGGCTCAACATTCCCGACGATAGCCTCGCCAAACGCGTTGGCTAGGATCTGCTCGACATCAAGTAGCGATACCAGTGAACCATCCGGCAGTTCGGTGATAGCGGTAATCAAGGCCCCCTTATCGGACAACATCCCTTCGGCAGCACGAACCTTATCCCAATCCACCCGAATAATCCGGTCTACGCCTTCGACCAGGAACCCCAGAATATGCGTATTGTACTCAGCCACCATCATGGTTTGATGCTTAGTCGCCGGCGTCATCCCCATAAATTCAGCGAGATTGAGCACAGGCATCACGTGCCCGCGCAAGGAGACGATGCCATCGACACCACGCGGCATATTGGGTGTGCGGGTAATTTTGCCAGCCTGACTGACTTCCTTGACCTTAAACACATTGATGCCGAATTTTTCATCGCTGCCCAGACTGAACAACAGGATTTCCATCTTGTTGGTCCCGGCCAAATTGGTTCTGGCATCGACGCTATCGAGCAAACCATCTTCGCTGCTCATCATTTCATCTGAATATGACATTTGTATCTCCTAGGCCAGCAATCTCGCCAGTGCATGTGCCAGTTTTTGCGGTTCAAACTTCGGAATATATTCATCTACACCAACGGTCTTGCCCAGCTGCTGGTTAGAAGAACTGGACAATGACGAATGCATCAAGACCGGAATGCCGATAAAACGCTTATCTTCCTTGATTTTGCGCGTCAGCATATAGCCGTCCATTTCAGGCATTTCAACGTCAGTCAGAATCACCTGAATGATGTCCTTTAACGGCGTATTGTTGTTTTCAGCATAAGTGGCCATTTTGGACAATTCCAGCCATGCCTGGCGACCATTGATGGAGGAGATATACTTGACCCCCATTGCGTCCAGCGTCCGTGCGATTTGATTGCGTGCAACAGAGGAGTCATCCGCAAAAAATACCGTACGATTTTCACGTCCCAAAGGTTTTACCGCATTAAAGATCATCTCGTCCGTCGCAAAATGCCCTGTTTCAGCCAGCACCTTTTCGACATCGATCATCATCACCAGTCGCTTATCTTTGAGCTCGGTAATGGCTGTCACCAGACCGCCGAGTTCAGCGACCAGCATCGCCGGTGGCACACGCATCGCCGACCAGTCCAGACGCAGAATATTGTCAACGCCCTTAACTAAAAAACCTTGAGTATGACCGTTATATTCGGTCACGATCATGATTTCAGGTTTGGTTTCGGTCACAAGACCAATGTACTTAGCCAAATCGATCACCGGCACCAGCGCGCCGCGCAAACTGACCATCCCCTCAACGGAAGGCGGCATTTCAGGTGCCCGCGTGATCGGCGGAATACGCATCACTTCACGCACCTTAAATACGTTGATACCAAACGTTTCTTCACGGTCCGTGCGCAAATCACGCCCCAGTGAAAACATCAGGATTTCAAGTTTATTGGTACCTGCCAGCTTCGTTCTGGCATCAATATTTTTTAACAACTCAGACATTTAATTCTCCTAAATATGGCAAGTGGTAAGTGGATAGTGGTAAGTAAGAACGAACTCCACTCGCCACTCGCCACTCCCCACTCACTGCATTTATACCTTGAACCGGCTCACGGCACTTTGTAATTCTTTTGCCAATTGCTCCAGTCGTACAATTTCATGCGTATTGGATTCGATCGCAGCATAGTTTTCTTCAGACATCTGCGCAATCTTTTCTACGTTTCGAGCGATATCCGCGCTGGCAATGCTCTGCTCATTGACCGACGTAGCAATGTCACTCACCCCGTGACTCGACTGCTCAACCAACACACCCGCTTCAGTTAACACCGAGGCGACACGTTCAACCTGCTCCTGCGTTGCCAGCAAGGAGCGCAATCCGCTTTGTACCGTATCTTCAACCTGCGTGGACTTTTGATTCAGTGAATTTGTCACCCGATCAATCTCGTTGGCCGATTGCGCCGACTTTTCCGCCAGTTTACGTACTTCATCCGCAACGACCGCAAACCCTCGCCCCTGCTCACCGGCACGGGCCGCTTCAATCGCCGCATTCAATGCCAACAAATTCGTCTGATCGGCAATATCCTTAACCTGCTGCGTCATCCCTGCAATCGCACGCGTGCTGTCAACGAACTCCGCAACCGAACCTGCAATCAACTTGACCGCGTTTTGCACACGCTCTATTTCACCCACCATGCCGGTGACATTCTGATTGCCCAAGCGGGTTTGTTGCAAACTCTTTTCAGATAGCTGCCTGACATCGTCAGTATTGCTGGCTACCGAATTGATGCTCACGGTAATTTCTTCAACGGCCGCAGCCGTTGAAGCTGCCGCCTCAGTTTGCGCTTGAGTTCCTTGCGATATTTGCCGAGATGCTGCCGACAAATTGGCTGCCGTGCTAGATACCGTCCCAGCACTACTGCTCACCTGCATGATAATAGTCGAAAATCCATCGATCAAACCGTTATAAGCTAACGCGGCTTGTGCCACTTCATCCGTACCGTATACAGTAACACGACGCGATAAATCGCCATCTGATGCCGTGCGACTCATTTGATCGCGCATATTACCCGTGGAGCGTGACACGCCTGCAATAATCGAATAGCCCAGACCGCCGGCCACTGCCAGCATAAATAGCACCCCACCCGCCAGCAGCATTTCAAACTTATGTGCGCTAGACATTGCCGCTTCAAAATCGGAATTGGCAGCATGATCTTCATGATCTGCAATCGCATTCCCTTTAACCAGAGCAGCATCTAGCAGCGGATTTACTTTCTTTGACAAGGTAATTCCGGCCTCATTGTACTGACCGTCTTTGACAGCCTGAACCGCGACCAGTAAGCCTTCGTTTACAAAAATCGTACGCAATTCCTTAAACTGACTCAGCACACGCTTGCCCTCGTCGCTATGCGTATCCTTTTCCAAGTCGGCAAAATACTCATCGATTTTTGCCTTGTTTTCAGCGATCGCTTCCAAATGTTTGCTCACAGGATGATCGTGCAACTTCGATGCAGGATTGGCAGGATCATGCTGCATCGCACGCATCAATTGCGCACGGTTATCCGCCATGACATACATCAGTTTATTCACCGAGCGGATCAAATGGATACGCCTTACCGCAATGTCTTCCGTCGCGTCTTGCAAACGGGACATCCCCGTATAGGCAAGCGCCGCCACCCCCACTGAGATCACCATAATTACGCTCACGAGCATCGTTAACCGCGCTTTGATCGTCATATTGCTCAACATGATTACCCTACCTTAGAATATGGAAAATATACAATGGCGAATAGAATAACATCACCACGTATTACAACTCACGGTTATTAAACCCTGAACCTGCTTACCGCCTCTTGCAACGTTTTTGCTAACTGCTCCAATCGCAGTATTTCCTGCGTATTGAGTTCAACTGCGGTGTGATTTTCTTCAGACATTTGTGCAATTTTCTCAACGTTGCGCGAAATTTCCTCACTCGCCCTACTTTGCGCCTTAACAGAGACAACGATATCGCTGACACCCCGGCATGAATTTTCAACTTTGGTGCCGGCATCAGTCAATACAGCTGAGACACGCTCGACTTGCTCCTGCGTCGCCAGCAGCGAACGCAACCCACTTTGCACTGTCGCTTCAACTTCACCCGATTTCTTGTCCAGCGAATTGGTCACTCTGTCAATCTCGTTAGCCGACAACGCCGATTTTTCAGCCAGTTTTCGCACCTCATCGGCAACAACGGCAAACCCACGCCCCTGCTCACCGGCGCGCGCAGCCTCAATCGCCGCATTCAAGGCCAGCAGATTAGTCTGATCGGCGATATCTTTAACTTGCTGAGTCATGCCTGCAATGGCACGTGTGCTTTCGACAAATTCTTTGACTGAGCCTGCAATCTGGGTCACTGCCTGCTGGACGCCCGCAATTTCGTTCAGCATGGCCGACACATCCCGATTTCCCTGGCGTGTTTGCTCAAGGCTCTTTTGAGACAAACGCTGCACCTGGTCACTATTGGCAGCAACTGAATTGATTCCGACGGTAATCTCCTCAACGGCAGCAGCGGTCGTCATTGCCGCTTCACTCTGCGCTTGTGAACCCATGGCGATTTTTCCGGTTGATCTGGACAATTGCTCAGCCGTCACGGAAATCGTGCCGGCACCACTGCGAATCGCAATAATCGCGGTGCGCATCGATCCGAGTATACTTTGCAACATCATCGCGCTCTCGCTGCTGACCTGTTCATTCCCACCTGTCAGATTAATTTCACCGCTGCCCGCCGATTGGAGCGAAATCACCTGCGCATCGAGCTCAGCGGACTGACGCGCTTCACGGTGCAACAAAATGGCCAGATAAGTCAGCACGCCGGCTTCCACAACGACATAGGCCGCATGCATCAATACGATAAGAATGCCGGGTTTGGTGAAGCACATCACGCCATAGCCCCATTCCTGCAGATAGTTGAAACTCAGATGATGCACGGCCGCCACAACGGCTGCGACGATGATGACAAACCAGTCGCGATAAATCAGCAAAAAAGCCAGCAACACAAAAATTCCGAAATGCAATTCAGTCAACCCGCCTGCCTGATGGATATGTAATGCGGAAAAAATCATCAGCGAAGCGGCAACCACGGCTCTTGTCAAACGAGAACCGGGGGCTGTAAAAATGAGCGCAGCGGGAATCAGTCCAGCGGGCAAACCAATCAACATTGCCCATTTTAGCGTGTCGTTCAACCCGGACAATGCGAGCGCCATTACAAACAATGCGCCCAGCACGGGTAACATCAGACGATCGATCTGAACGTAGTTTTTATTTAATCTAAGCTGAACTGCATTCATTGATTTTTACTTACCCTGTTTAATTATTATCAAATCCATTATGACTTGATTGCGCACTTGGTCAGTGGATAACCCGCACGACTCAATTCATCAGCCGATTTTGACAATTCTCTGGATGCCACACCGGCATCTTCGACAGACTGCACATTGCTGTTAACCAGATTGGCAATCTGTTCAAGACTTTGCGCTGCGCCTTCACCGGCAGCAGATTGTTCCTGCGAAGCCGTGGCGATGCGCTCAACACACTGAGCGACATTTCTTGCTGCCACCATAATTTCCTTCAAACCATCACCATTTTTACGGATCAGCGAAATACCGGTCTCAACCTCACCCACCGCACTCTGCATCGAATGAACCGCAGAATCTGAAATGGAGGTAATCTCGTTGATGGTATTGGTAATATCGCGCGTACTGGTCGCCGTGCGTTCAGCCAGTTTGCGTACTTCATCGGCCACCACGGCAAAACCTCGGCCCTGCTCCCCTGCTCGCGCGGCTTCAATCGCCGCATTCAAAGCCAGCAGATTGGTCTGTTCGGCTATTTCCTTGATCACATTAGCAATGCTGCCGATTTTTTGTATCGAAGCGCCAAGATCCGCAATCGTCTGACTCGACGTTTCCACCGTATTCGCGACTTTACCTGTTGCCGAAATACTCAGTTCCATATTGCGATTGTTTTCCTCGACGATGCTTTGCATATCGCGTGCATCTTTGAGAGAGTCGGCCGCCATACGCGCAACATCTGCAACGGATCGACTAAATTGCCCCATGGTCACAGAAATCGCTTGCAGATGCTCCTGCTCGGCCAGCGCATTTTGCGCCACACCAGAAACCCTGCCGTCGACATCCTTTATGCATCCCTGAATATAGGCAACCGGCGTGACAATTTCATCCACCATGGTGCGTAAATAGCACTGCATAGACTGAATCTCACACAGCAACCGACCCATTTCATCCTGAATCGTAACATCGAGTTCAGTATCGAGATTACCCTCCATGATGTTGCGGAATTCACGGTCGACATCAGACAGCGGACTGCGTATGAATTTGTCGACACAAAAACCGATGAAGAAAAACAAGAACAACTGCAACAGCAACTGCCCGATCACCATGTGCATCTCCATCTTTTCGATGCGTGCGAAATCAGGTTTGAGATCGATCAACAGGTCGGATGCGCCAACAACCGTATTTTCAGGAACACTGTGACACGAGGTGCAATCTGTGCCGTGAAAGTCACGACTGGCAATGTAGGGGGTTATCACACGTAAAACTGGATTCCCGCTTGCGTCATCTGAAATCAGCACCTGTTGCTTATTACTCTCCAGCACCTGCCGCTGCAGATCATCCTTGATTTGTTCTTCCGGCAAACCGGCGCCAAACTGATCCGTTACTTGTTGAGTTCGGATCACTTGTGCTGATTTGACATTCCCTGAAGAGGTTACTTTTTTAATCAACAGATTGCGGTTGGCCACATCGCCGATCTGTCCTGTCACCATCAACATATTAGAACTATCGATGATTTGATTCGCGATCAACTCCCCCTTCTCGGTCGCGCCCACCATGGCATCATCTTTTAATGACCCTGTGACGTATAGCTGTGCAAAGGTCAATATCACCAGGAGTGGAATCTGTATCGCCGTTTGCAACTTCCCCTTCATCGACCAGTTTTTAACTTTGAAACGCTCATACTTTGACACGACCTGCTCGCCCGTCTGTTTCAATTTCCCGTACAACGCCTCCGCTTCAGCAACCTGTGCGCGCGTAGGTGCTTTGCGAACCGAGACATAACCGATAATCTTGTCGCCCTCAATCACCGGCGCTATGGTTGCCCTCACCCAATAATGATCACCATTTTTACAGCGATTCTTGACCATGCCACGCCAGGGACGCTCAGATTTGATTGTATCCCAAAGCCATTTAAATGCCTGAGGCGGCATATCAGGGTGTCGCACGACATTGTGGCTTTTGCCAAGCAACTCGGCTCGCGTAAAACCTGACACCTCAACGAAAGCATCATTTGTATAAGTAATGATGCCGCGCGTATCCGTTTTAGTGATCAACACTGTACTGGACGGAAAATTGATCTCCTTTTGCGTTACCTGTGCGTGCTTGTTTTGCATGATCGCCACCTAATAGTTTAAACAGTGGGAATCGCCAACAGGTGTTTTTCTCAACACACTGTCGCGATTCTCAACGCCGGGTCAAACCTTGAACCGGCCCACTGTTTTGGAAAGATTTTCAGAAATCAGTTCCATCTTTGCTGCCTCTTCGACCGAACGCTTGATCACCTGATTGCTGTTATTGGCCATATTCGCGATACGCTCCACATTGCGGGCAATTTCCTCGCTGGCATCACGCTGCTGATTGATGGAACCGACAATTTCTTCCAGTCCCGCATTGACACCATCCACGGAAACGCTGGAGGCATTAAGTACACCCGTGACTTCGTTGATGTGTGTCTTGCTGCTCTGCAATGCACCGATACCGCGTTGTATCGTCTTATCAACCTGAACCGACTGGGTGCCGATGGTTTGCGTGACTTCGTCGATCTGAGAGGCGGACAATGCTGATTTTTCAGCCAGTTTACGAACCTCATCTGCGACCACCGCAAAACCACGACCCTGTTCACCGGCACGCGCAGCTTCAATCGCCGCATTCAGTGCCAGCAAATTAGTCTGCTCAGCAATATCGCGCACCTGCTGCGTCATATTGGTAATGCTTTGTGTATTGCTGACAAACGCACTGACAGAACTCGCAATTTCATTGACTGCGCGCTCGACCAACTCCAGCTCCTGCATCATATCCTGCAAACTGCGCTGTCCTTGATGCGCACGCTGCGCACTCTCCTCGGAGAGTCTCGCGACTTGACCTGCACTCTCAGCCACCCGGTTGATACTCACGCTCACCTGACTCACCGAGCTTGATGTACTGGCCGCCGCATCCGTCTGCTGCTGCAAGCCCTGTGCAATCTCGGTGGCATTTTCAGCAAGACGATGCGCAGAAGTGACCACCTGCCCTGCGTGTCCCTCGACTTGAGAGACGATCACCTGAAAACTTTGCGCAAGATCATTAAATGCCTGAGCTGTTTTACCAATTTCATCCTGACTGCGTATCGTGGCGCGTTTTGACAAATCACCGCTGGTTTGCATTGCCTGCATCGTCAGTTGCAACTCGCGTGCCGGCCGCGTCATAAATCCGATCAACCAACCGATGACAAAATACAAAAAGACTTGGACCGCGAGCTGCACGGCCCACATCACAAGATTGGCTTTTTTCATCAGGCTAAACTCGTCCGAGAGATCCAGCGTGATGCTCGCAGCCCCATTCACCGTCCCTGCCGGCACGTTGTGACACATCAGACAATTAGTTCCGCGAAAGGAAGTTTGTGCAATAAAGGGCACCACGACGCGCAGGGATTGCTTATCACCATGCTCGGTCAGTTTCGTCTGCACCTTCGCGCTGTCCAGTGCAGCGTGATCCATCGCATCCACCGGTTGTTCAGACGGCAAACCGGGACCGAACTGATCTTGAACCGGTTTATTGCGGATCACGCGCAACTCATTCACCCGATCTGAAGCACCCATTTTCTGAACATATAAAGCACGCTGATCAGCGTTGCTGATAATCCCGTTGATCATCAGCATATTCAAACCATTGAGCACACCATCGGCCGAGACCAGCGCTTTGGATCTCGCCTCCTCCAGCACATTGTCTTCGAACTTGTCGAGCGCCACGCGTTGCGCGAGCACCATAACCACCAGCAAAATGAGTTGTATGGGAAGTTGTAATTTATTTTTTAAGGAGAGACCGCTCCACCATGTATTCATTTTCCTGCTCCCCTTGATAGTAAATTTATTAACGGCTGTAGTACTGTAACGGCACTGAACGAAAATTCTTTAGACGAACAGAGAAAAGAAATCCCGCCAATTCACGGGATTGAAGTTCATACAATAAAAAAATTAATCACAAAAAAGCCTACGGTTGGATGAGTTAATCACAATCAGTGTGCGGGACGCGCCGCAGGCAAGGCCTGCACACCTTCCTTGATGGTCTCACCAATATTCTTATCACCCGACTCGGCGTCCACGCCCACCGTACCACCGTCATGGGTCGCGGCCTCTTCCGCCTTTTTATTCATAATAATCAAGCTAATACGGCGATTAGTCGGACTGAGCGGATCATCCTTCTTGAACAGTACCGCTGAGGACAATCCCACGACACGCACAATCTTTTCATCCGCCATCCCGCCTGAAATCAGCTCACGGCGTGACGCATTGGCACGGTCAGCCGACAATTCCCAGTTGCTGTAGCCAACCCCGCCGCCACCGTACACGGACGCATCGGTGTGACCTGAAATACTGACTTTATTGGGCACAGCGTTTAACGTCTGGCCAATTGCATGCAAAATTTCCCGTGTGTAAGGTTCAAGCTGAGCACGGCCACTCTGGAACATCGGGCGATTTTTTTCATCAACGATTTGAATGCGTAAGCCTTCACTGGTGATATCGAGCAAAATCTGACTCTTAAATTGTTTAAGTTTTTCGCTGTTATCGATGGCTTTCTCGATACTTTCCTTCAACTCTTTGAGCTTAGTCATCTCTTTTTCGTGCTCGGCACGCATATATTCCTGCTGAGATTCCTTCACATTGATAATTCTTTTATCGGACGCGACGTCTCCCGCCTTAACCTGTCCGGTCGTTCTGGTCAGATCTTTACCGCCGCCTTTGATGATACTGGAACTGTCACCACTGCCCGAACCGCCCGCCAGCGCGACTTTAAGCGGCGTTTTAAAATACTGGGAAATCCCTGCCAGATCGCCTTTAGCGGTCGAACCTAACAACCACATCAACAGAAAAAACGCCATCATCGCTGTCACGAAGTCGGCATACGCAATTTTCCACGCACCGCCGTGGTGACCTGCAGCCACCTTCTTGATGCGCTTGATCACGATCGGTCGTTTATTTTTATCCTCAGCCATGTTTTTTAGTTGCGAGTCATTAGTCGTTAGCGGCCAGCCACTGCTAGCTACAGCCTGTCACTCACTGCCTTTAGCGTTTTTGTTTGACGTGCTCTTCGAGCTCGGTAAAGTTAGGCCGGTCGCCTGAACTTAGTGCCTTACGGCCAAACTCAACAGCCATCGCCGGTGCATACCCGTTCAGATTGGCCAGCAAGGTCACTTTGATTGTCTGGAAAATTTTTCCGCCTTCTTCCGCCTTTTGTTCCAGCAAACTGGCCAGTGGACCGACAAACCCGTAGGCTAACAAAATACCTAGAAATGTTCCAACCAGCGCATGTGCAATCAGCATACCCAGTTCAGCGGGCGGCATACCGACCGATTCCATGGTGTGCACCACCCCCATCACAGCAGCGACAATACCAAAGGCCGGCATACCGTCGGCCAGCTTGGCAATGACGTGGGAGGAGACCATTGCTTCGTGATGGTGAGTTTCTAACTCGACATCCATCAGATTTTCAATTTCCATCGCATTGAGATTACCACTCACCATGATGCGAAGATAATCGGTGATAAATTCGACCACATGATGGTCGGACAGAATTTTGGGATACTTAGAGAATACCGGGCTTTCCTCGGGTTTTTCGACATCGCCTTCGATCGACATCAAGCCTTCCTTGCGCACTTTGGTGAGCAACTCGTACATCAAAGCCATCAACTCCATGTAGGTGTCTTTGGAATATTTGGAGCCTTTGAAGAGTGAGGGTAAATCCTTAACGGTCGCCTTAATCGCGGTCATATTATTACCGACACAGAACGCGCCCATTGCCCCGCCAAAAATCATCAACAATTCCAGCGGCTGCCACAATGCACCGAGGTGACCGCCAGCCATTGCAAATCCACCGAACACCGACCCACAAACGACTATATAGCCTACGATAACTAACATGCAGCGCTCCTAAGTTTTATTTCTGCCTCCGCATTCTAAAACAAATCAGCCAAACGGGTGATGTCAGATTGCACTCCGCGCACATATATTTTACGTTTTCGTGGGATGTCAGGTCAGATAATGCCAAGATGAGCTAAGAAAAACCCCAATCACGCTAGTCAGTCTGCCCCGCGAGCAAGCGTGCTTTGGCATTCGTCTTCCCGGCACGTGCGGGGGGATGACAGATTCCACACACATAATTGTGGTGTAATTCGTTGGTATGCGTCACAAATTTCCCCGAACATTCGCGACAGGCAACCAGTTGCATCATCCCGGCTTTGAAGAAGCGGATTAAAAACCAGGCGCGCGTGATACTCAAGATCACCTCACCACCTTCTATCCCCTGAACCTGATCAAGATAGAGGCGATACGCCGAAATCAGCGCGTGTACGCCATCGACGCCGGCATTTTTAATCAAAAACTGGTAAATCCCCATGAACAGGGAGGAATGAATATTGGGCTGCCAACTGATAAACCAATCCGTGGAATAGGGCAGCATCCCCTTGGACGGCGATTCACCTTTCACTTCTTTGTAGAGTTTGAGCAGACGCTCACGGCTTAAGCTGGTTTCTTCCTGTAAAACTTGCAGGCGAGCGCCCATTTCAATCAGATCGGTGGCGATCTTGACTTGCTGCGCTTCGCCTAAGACGGTTTTAGTGGCCACACGCAGGTGTCTATACGGTTTCTTCGACCGCTTGTGAAGACATCAATATCGCCGCGTGCATTTGCGCCATCATTCGGCTCTTGCTGTAATCGGTCACCATATTCAACAAGGTGTTCTCATCAAATCGAAAGCTGCACAGCAGCATATTGCAACTGGCCAACTTGATGAGCTGCGCCGGAGTCAACCCGCCGATCAGGTCTACCAGCTCCTGAGTGAGGCCCAAGCGGAAAATTGCAGCGGACTTGTCTTCTTTGACCATTTGCTGCGCCAGCATCAGATAAGTCAAATTAAGGTCGCGTATCCCTTCTTGCAATTGCATGGTGTCCATGATTTCCCCTTGTGCTTGGCTCAAAACGCTAACCTTCTTATTTAACAACATCAGGTAACGCTATGAAAATAAACGTCCAATTTGGACAGGCGTATTCTGCGCGAATGGCGAAAAAAAATCAAATAGGAAATGAACTGAATTTAATGTAGGAATATCGCTTACAAAGCAAGAAACTCCAGGCCGTTTGGGCTGGAGTTTCATTGCAGAGTGCCGTTTGCGGGGGGTCAAACCTGCGCTCTTGTGTTTTGTTATCGGCAAGCACATAAAATACTTTAGGATTTTCCCTATCATATTTAGTGCATATAAAACAAAGACCTACAACTATTTAAAGCAAACCGTCCGATTTCTGCCCGCTTGTTTAGCCGCGTACAGGCACTTATCAGCACCGGCAAGTAATACTTCCAGATCAGCCATCTCAGGCCGACTAACGGCAACACCGATGCTGACCGTAAGCTTAATTGCCGGATCGACGCCTGGGACTGTCATCGCTGCCACTTGCAAACGCAACCGTTCCGCACATTGAAATGCGGCATCTACCTCAGTATCCGGGCAAATCACCAAAAATTCCTCACCGCCAAAACGGGCGACGAGATCCTGCGCTCGCGCCGCGGCTCGCAGCGCTTGTGCCATGCTGGACAAAACCACATCCCCTGCCGGATGACCGTATTGGTCGTTAATCGCCTTAAAATGATCGACATCGAGCACCATGCAGGCAAACGGGCGCCGGTTACGCTGCGCAGTCGACCACTCCTGATCGAGACGCACCATCGCCGCACGGCGATTTGGCAACCCCGTCAAAACATCGGTGAGCGCTAATTGTTGCAAACGATGATTCGCTTCGGTCAACTCATTAGCCAGACGCTGCAATTGCTCCCTATCATCGGCCAATTCCGCCTGCATCTGGATCACCCGATGAGCGGCACGCAATCTCGCAAAAAATATTTTTGGCGCAATAGGCTTGAGCAAATAATCATCAGCACCGGCTTCAAATGCCTGAATCAAGCGCTCAGGACTTTCTTGTGCCGTCAGTATGACCGTGTAAATATTGCGCCACGCATCGCTCTCACGTAATTTACGACACAAACTCAGCCCGTCCATTTCAGGCATCATCCAGTCGCTGACGATCAACTGAGGTACTTGCTGCCTGATCATCCGCAACGCTTCAACCCCGTTCGAGGCCAACATCACCGTATGTCCTGCGGATTTCAACATGGCATCAAGCAGCTTGAGCGTAGTCGGATCATCTTCAACTACCAACACCTGCAAAGACTGAATGGAAGGGGACTTGACCACGACCGCCGCCACCTCTTCATCTGCCGATTGCAGCAACTGGGCAAATGGCGGTATATTCAAATTATTGTTCATGCCAAGCAGCACAGACCATTCGAGCCAGTCGCGCACGCACGCATCTCCAATCTCGATCAAGTCATCAAGCGCTATCGAGAGATACTGCGCCTGCAGCCTGATTTTGACCAGCAACTGACCGCGGACCGACGCATTCGACATAAATAAATCAGCGATCAGCATTGAGAAGTGCATCAGATGCAATAAACGCCATTCACGTGAGGCAACCACCAGTTGTGCGTCTTCAGGCTGATCACAGTGCCGCACCAGCATCTGGAAGATCTTGGGGAAATTCATGTCGGCGAGTATCGCTTCGCTCAGCTGCGCTTCGTTGAAGCCGAATTTATCCTGTTGCCCTGCGTACTTTGACGACAGCGGTTGCCCCTTAGCTGCAAAGAGCAACGCACCATACTCATCTGTGAACACGGTCGCGAGCGCCAGTTGACCGATATGGCTGAATAAACCCGCCACAAAAATCTCATCGACCGAAGCCAGACGTGTGTGCTGCGCCAGATGCTTGGCTGTAATGCCCGTTAGCAGAGAATGCGTCCAAAAATGAGGATAATCAAATTGTTTACACGGACCGTGACGATAATCGACAATCAGTGCAATGCCCAGCACCAATTGGCGTAAGCCGCGCGCACCCAGCACCATCACCGCATCCGCAATCGTCACCACAGGTCGCGATGACGTGGCAAGCAACACATTGGCCGCCTTAATGACGCGCACACTCAACGCAGGATCCGCGCCGATTAAATGTGCGATCGCCTGATTCGATGCATCCGCCTGCTGGGTGAGTTTAATGACCTGCAGCGCAACACCTTTGGGCGTAGGTAAGCGTCCGCTAATTTTTAACTGAATAAATTTTGGATCGTCAACGAGGCTCATAAAAAACACACAATTGGGTTGAGTGCAAAAGACATAATCAGGGTGCACAGTTTATGCCGAAACTGTGCCGTCAGGAATAGCTTAACCCTCAATTTTTTAAGACAGTCAGGCGCCGGCCTCTCTCAGCATAATAAACAAAACCGAAAAAACCCGCGCCTTCACACCCGACCACTCGGCTGAAATTGTGAAATCTGCGCTTATACGGCGGCCAATGCCTGCATCAAGTCCGCCTTCAAATCATCGATATGCTCAATGCCGATCGACAGCCTCACCATATCCTCCGATACGCCTGCCTTTTTAAGTTCTTCGGGCGAGAGCTGACGATGCGTGGTGCTCGCGGGATGACATGCCAGTGATTTGGCGTCGCCAATATTGACCAGACGAGTGAACAACTGCAACGCATCCTGAAATTTTGCACCGGCAGCCGCTCCGCCTTTAATGCCGAAGGTCAGAATGCCGGATGGGCGCCCACCCATGTATTTTTGTGCCAGCGCAAAATCCGTATGATCCGGCAAGCCGGCATAATTGAGCCAACTGACTTTAGGGTGCGCTTTCAGCATATGTGCAATTGCCAGTGTATTGTCGCAAATGCGCTCCATGCGTAACGCCAGCGTTTCGATGCCTTGCAGGATCATAAAGCTATTGAACGGCGAAATCGCCCCGCCGGTGTTGCGCAGCGGCACGACACGGGCACGTCCGATAAAGGCGGCCGCCCCCAGTGCTTCGGTGTACACCACGCCGTGATAGGACACATCAGGTTCATTCAGGCGGCGAAAACGTGCCTTGTGCTCAGCCCAGGGAAATTTGCCGGAATCAACAATCACGCCGCCTAACGAATTGCCATGCCCGCCCAGATATTTGGTCAACGAATGCACGACGATATCGGCACCGTGCTCAATTGGCCGGCAAAGATAGGGACTGGCCACGGTGTTATCGACGATCAGCGGAATACCCGCCTCATGCGCGACCCGCGCAAAGGCCTCGATATCGGCGACATTACCCAGTGGATTACCGATAGATTCGCAATAAATCGCCTTCGTCTTGGCATCGATCAGCGGCTTGAAACTTTCCGGATCGCGGTAATCGGCAAAACGCACCTCAATACCGAATTGCGGCAGCGTATGAGCAAATAGATTATAGGTGCCCCCGTACAACGTCCCCACCGAGACGATATTATCGCCCGCCTCGGCAATCGTCATAATCGCATAGGTCACCGCCGTCGAACCTGACGACACTGCCAGCCCGCCGATCCCGCCTTCCAGCGCCGCAACGCGCTTTTCCAGCACATCAGTCGTCGGATTCATAATGCGCGTATAAATATTACCCGCCACCTTCAGGTCGAACAAATCAGCGCCGTGCTGAGTGTCGTCAAAGGCATAGGAAACCGTCTGATAAATCGGCACAGCCACCGATTTTGTGGTCGGATCAGGTGAGTAACCGCCATGCACAGCAATTGTTTCGAGTTTCATCGGGTATCCTTGTGGTTAATTAAGTCGTGTACTATTTTTCATGTGAGCTTAAAGGACTAAACTCAGCGTATCAGCCAGAAAAAACCCCGCAATTGCGGGGAATTTATTTTAAATCATTCCCACTCAATAGTTACTCGATTAAAAAACATATATAAATCATATAGTTAAAGTCACCAAAACAAGTGCGTGTAACTTTTGTGTAACTTGACTGAGTTGGGAATGTTTTTAACAAAGCAAAATCCTATTCGTTTTCAACGCTTTACGTTAACGCTGTTACACAGGTTGCGGAAGCATTTAAGCATTAACTTTTTTAGGCTTGCACTCAAAACATAGGAACAACCTACCTCCAAATTTGTGTACAAACGAGCCTAATTTACGAGGTTTATGAACTCCACACTTAGTACAAGAAGTAGTAGCACCACCAAAAA